>JAEEGL014540771.1_pt1 | contig 72190 bp, 66 predicted proteins | sample 9134231 | NCBI WGS metagenome assembly JAEEGL01 (sample SAMN16246548, study PRJNA631951) | gut metagenome | biome: gut microbiome; feature: rumen; material: fiber-attached | host: Bos | place: Iran: Karaj | collected 2018-10
AAATGAACACCAGCTTCAAGTAATTGTTTCATTGCAACTACTGCCATTTTTAAATTCCTCCTTAATTTGTTTTTCCTCCATAAGTTTCTACACTCTAAACAACTAGTAAATAGCACAATTTAAAGCTCCACCTATGTGTGTTATCTTAATAACCATTAAATTATACCAGCTTTTACTAACAATTGCAAGTATTTTTTACATTTTTTTAAGATTTATACTAAACTTTTTTCATAATTATATATTTCTAATTCTTGTTTAAAAATATTGTCATCTTTAGTTGTAAATAGTTCAAAGCTTGAATCTTTATTTAAGATATTTTTTACTTTCCAAAGGCCTAGACCAGAATTTCCAGCTTTGGTACTATAGTTCTTCTCAAAAATCTTATTAGTATCAAGATTTTTATCTTCATATGTGTTTTCTATAATGATACTATTTTTATCTTTTTCTCCTACAGTAGAAAATCTTATATTTACTAATTTTTGTTCACTACAACTTCCACTTGCTTCCAATGCATTGTCTAGTAATATTCCTAACATTCTTGAAATCAAATAAGCTTTTTCATTAAAAGCTTTTAAACTACCCAGTATCTCTATATTCATTTTAACGTTTTTAGTTTCAGCAATCTTAAGTTTATTTATTAACACACCACATATTGCTGGGCTTTCAGATATTTGGTTATTTAATACATCCATTAAATTTGTTCTATTACATTCATCAACTAATGAATCTAAGTATTTTTGTAATGAATTTAAGTCTTTAACTATCATATATCCATCAATAGCTTGAATAATATTATTAAAATCATGTTTAAAACATCTTACATTATCTGTTAGTTCAGTTAAACTACTATTTTCAATTTCTAATTCTTTATTTTCTAATTTACTACCTATTACTTTTTTCTTATTAATTACAGCACAACAATTTGATAACACTATGCTTAGCCAAATGACTATGCAGCTAAAAATTAATATTGCATTCGAAAAATTCAATATTCTATTTAGTGTTTGAATTCTTATCATACAAACTCCAACAACTACTAAAGCAATAAATGAAATAATAATGCTAAAAAAATCTCTCCAGCAAAATTCATCTGTTAATTCTAATTCATAAAATAACTTTCTTAAACTTGTCATATGTACTCCTTCTACCTTTATACAAAATAGTTGCTATAGAAAAAGCAACAAAAATAGAATAGCACATTCATTTTTGCTTGTGTAAAAAAGTGATGAAAAGTGATGAATTTTTTTGTCAGATTTTTGATAATGCTTGAATATATTAAGTTTTTTTGACATATATTTTTTATTTATATCTCTTAACCGCTTTTCGCCACTATCACTTTTTAAGTTTTTTAATTTTTATATAAATTCTCTTGAATTATCAGCACTTTGCTGAAATTCGAATCTGCCATTATTCAAATATTATATCCTTAGTAGGCAATTTGAAGAATGGCATTTGTGCAGAGAGAGCAACCTGTTACTAATCGACCATGAACAATTAGGAGGTTTAACATGAAAAAATTGGTTTCTTTGTTGCTCGTTGCAACGCTTCTCATGGCATGTGTACCTGTCTCTTTGGCCGATGATGAAAACCCGAACATTGTAAAGCACGTAATTTCAGTCGAAGTACCATCCACAGTGTCACAGGACCAGCCCATTGGAGGAGATGACTCTGACATCTGGGGCACCGGTAACTTTGCAGTATCGTCTGGAACTCCGTATTCCACTCTACCTTTTACTATACCAGACAGATATTTTGCATATGAAATAAGAGCTACTGGTGCTTCTACTCAGACTTTCACAGTTTCGTTATTTGATATTTACGGTTCATTCTATGCATCTGGATCCACATATGCAGATGGTTACTCAAAAGTCAAAGTCGACTGGATTACTGTAGATGCAGGCGAAAGCTATCAGTTTAAAATCTATAATAACACTGGTAATATTTTAACTGTCTACATTACATACTATTCCTGGGCATAAAAAGTAAAATCTCTCTGCACAAAAAAGGCTGGGAAGAAATTCCCAGTCTTTTATTTTAATTTTATTCTCCAATTTCCTTTTAAACTAATTACATCATTATTTTTGAAAAGATTAATTTCTTTAATCAAAATTGTGCTTTCATTTTTATAATTTTTTTCAAAAAGTTTTATATATATTTGTCCTTTATCAGAACTGAAACAAATACATTTATTAATATATTTATCTCCATAAATATTATTATAGATAACTGCACCATTTTCATCTAGTATCTCATATTCTATCATTTTTATTTTATCATATTCACCATCTTTAAAACTTAAAGCAATATAAGTGTTACCATCTTGATGTATTAAATAATCAGCTTTTATAGATATTCCATTATCTGTCACATAGTCTGTATCTAAATATTCTACGTTTCCCTCTTCAACTGCTTTTTTAGCAATTTCATCAATATTAGAAAGATGTTTTAAAATTACATTTTCAAATTCACCGGCTATACAGTAACCAGTAAATACTATCGTACAACATGCAACAGCTGTAATCCAACCTGGAATGTGATGTTTCTTTGTTTTCTGGATTTCATCGTATTCGTTCATTTCTTTTATCAAATTATTTTTAAAATCATCTGATAATTTTTCATTTTTAATTTGAGATTTCATATTATTTAAGCTTTCATCTATTTTTTCATCTAAATTCCCCATTTACAACTACTCTCCTTTCCTCAAATTATCCTTTACTTTATTTCTTGCTCTCATCAATCTTTGTCTAACAGATGCTTCAGTTATCATCAAAATTTTACTTATCTCACTAACTGAAAAATCTTGTAAATAATATAATTCAAATACAGTTCTATATTTTTCTGATAACTTATCAATCAAGTCAGATAAAGTGTTTTCAAAAGGCACTTCCTTCTCATATTCATCTATTTCATCTGAAATAATTGTCTTTCTCTTCCTCCCTGAACTAATTTCGTTATTACATATATTAATTGTCACACGAATTATCCAATATTTTTCATGTTCGGAATTTTTAAATGGTGTTTTGTTGCTCACATATTTCATAAACACTTCTTGAACAATATCTTCTGCATCATCTTTATTTTTCAAATATCTTATTGCTATTTTATATATCATATCAGCATATTCGCTTACTATTTTTTCGTAATCCATGTCTTTTTTATCTTATCCTAAAATTTTTTAAAAATTTTTGTCACATTTTACATTTCTAAATTGTTTTACTAATGTGGAGGATTTTTTTATGTATAATACTGTCATATTTAGTAATAATTTAGAATTTGTAAAAAAGTATAATAATATTTTTTCAATATATTTAAATGATATAAACATTGTTGGAATTGCTTCAAACAAAGAAGAACTTATATATCTAGATCAAAAACGTTTTATTGATTTAGTAATACTAAATTGTAAAGATTTTCTTAATGAAGATATAAAGTCATTTCTAAATTCTATAAAAAAAGTAATTGTGGTTTGCAAAGGTAATATTAATTTCAGAAGTAATGAAAACATCACATTTATTTCTGAAAAGCATGCAATTACTAATAATATCAATAAACTTCAAGTGTTTTTAAATCATCCAATTGAAAGCAAAACAAAAGTTAAAATTAGAAAAATATTAGAGTCATTAAACTTTAATTTCAAGTTAAAAGGTACAAACTACTTACTTGAAGCCATTTTATATTCATATATAAATAAAAATGATTATTTATATGAGAACTTAGAAAAAAACATTTATAGTCATCTATCTGAAAAGCACAATGTTAGTATTTCTGTTATAAAGCATTCAATAATTAGATCTATAAACAATACTAATTCAAACAAGCTTAAATCTTTCTTGAATAACTTAGATAAAATCACTAGTAAAGCTGTTATAACTGAAATAGTAAATTCTATCTAACATGTTGTCTATTATATAAATTTGCTAATTATTTGTTGTGAATTGTATCTATATACAAACAAAAAAGAGAAGATGTTTTCATCTTCTCTCTACTTTTTTATTACCATTTTATAATCTTTTTATACACTAAATTATTTAAATTTGTCTCATATCGATAATTATTTGTCGAATTAATATTCACAAATATAAACTCTGATTTTACTTCTTTAACAAATTTAGTTACTTTGTCTAAATCTTTTGAAAAAATAATTGTCATTTTATTAATAGAATTTAATTTATTAATTCTTTCAATTGCTTCATTAATATCTTTATTAAAAATATTAACTTTTATTTCATTTAAATATGCCCATTTATCAATTTCAACTATTTGTTCTTTAAATTGAGTAGAGTCCGAGTATAAATTTATTTCGCCAAATTCTTCAAATTTACTGTCTACATGTATTCTTTTGGTAAAATTTAAATATGATGATTTATTACCAAAATAGTAAATCATATCATAGTTTTCCTGGCTAGAAATTATTTCTTCTTTATTTACAACTTCTACATATGTAACAGTATCATCATCTATTTTCTGTAAACTTAAAACTTTTCTTACTAATTCTGTTATAACTTTATTTGTTGCTATCATTTTGTTTTCAAGCACAACCTCTACCTTATTATTTGTATATAAAGCAGATAAAATAAAATTAAATATTAGATATGGATTTTGATTACATAATAGTGCAATTTTCCCTATTCCGTCTATTATTTCTTCTTTTGAGAATTTTGGTAAATATTCTTTATTTTTCATAGAATCAATAATATCGATGAATTTTTCAAAATTTAATTCATATTCCCATTCTTTATAATCTAATTCAAAAGCCTTTTGTATGGTACTTTTATTTTCTAATAGCTCTTTTTTTATTAGTTCTACAATTTTATCTACTCTATCTTTTTTAAAATAATAATTATTCATTTGTTTTCTCCTATTTTAATCTCTTCTTTGATCATAGTCCTGTCTTATTTCTTCTAGTAATGATTCTATCTCTCTTCTTTGCTCTGAACCTTTTTTCAATTTTTCTCTGGCTGGTTTACTTACTTTTCTCATCGCATCAACTATATTCTCGCCCCAGTTTCTTGAAGCATTTTTTATTTTAATATGTTCTGTCTCTCCTTGTTCTTTACTTATTTGTCTAATTGTACTCTTTGTTGCATCAGAAACTAAAACATCTTTTTCTCCTCTTCTAATTCTTTCCAAATTAGCTTTTTCTGTTCTTCCAAGATTCATTAGCACATATCCTGCTTGTTGAATACTCATTACATATGTTGCATTTCCTGGTTTTGAATTATTCATAAGTACTACTATTCCTAGTTCTTCAGATGAAAAGATTGTATAACCATTAAGAGAGTTCCTACTACCTTGCAAAACAATATTTCCCATATTATCAAATCCTAATTGTGAAAATAGCTTTTCTTGTAACACAGGATCATTTTTTATTTGCTTCTTTCTTGGATCAGTATTTCCTGAAGGTAATCCACTTGTTGTTGGTTCACCTGTTCCTTCGCTTGATTGTCTTAATATAATTACACCAGATAATTTTCCAAACAATTCTTTATATGTTTCATGAGTCATTATTGTTTCACCAAGTTCGTCTGCTTTTTCTTGAGTGATTATTCCTCTTTCAACTAAAATGCTTAAATCATCATGAGATATAAACCAGTTTTTAGCTAGTTCTTCGACTTTTTCTAAAGAAATATCATCTGGCAATAGTTCAGCTACATCAACATCTTCAAAACTTTTTATTTCTGCTATTCCTTTTAATTCTTCAATATCCAATCCTTCTGGTGCAGAATAAAGAGTAATAAGTTCTTGTACACTTATATCATTTCCATCTATCAATATAGCTAAATTTGTTGCTCTATCACTTAATGCATTTAGTATTCTGCAATCTGCTCCTAATTCTCTATAAAAACGTATTATATCATTATCTGTAAATAAAGGTTGAATCATTGAATTTTGTATTAACCCTTTATTATATAAAAGTACAATATCTTCAAAACCAAGTTCTCCAGAAAATACTGAATCTGAAAATTTTTCAAATGAAATAGGCACATTTAGATTAATATCCACTCCTGCTTTTACTAATCCCATATATAATTTTTCTGGATCTTTAACAAATTCCAATCTACTTTGTATAAACTCTGAATACGCCCTTTTCTCTTCTGAAAATTCTTCAGAATTTAGTATTTCGTTAAGCTCTTCAACAAATCTGCCATTAAGTTCACCATTTTCTAACATTTCTTCAAGTAATTCCGCATCATAAAAAGAAACGATATTACATAGAAAATTAAATCTTTCTTCTTCATCTTCATATAGATTACTAAATTTCTTTAATTTTATAACATCTGTAGATCTAATTGCTTTTCTAGAATGTAATAATATATAGTCTCTAAACTTTAATCCTTTTTCAAATTCATCTTGCCCTTCTTCCAATTCATCGTCTGAGCCTACTCTATACATATCTATTAAATCATCAGGTGTTAAAGTTGGTCTATACATAATTGCATCTGATGAATAAATTGCCATTAATTGTTTTCTTGATAATCCTAACATAAAATCTCTTTTTATTGTTGTTTCACTATTTGTTTTTGATTTTGGACTTAAAAAGCATGTATAGTTTTCAGGTAGCCTTCTGGTTAATAATATTGCTAAAGCATCTGGATACATTTGTTGTATATGACCATATTTGAAATTTCTCATAATACTTTCTTTTTCTTTATCATTTGCTATATCATTTACAACTAATCTTAAGCCATCCTCTTCAGTTAAACTATCTAATAATAATTTTCTGTAATTTTTGTACAAGTATAAGGTAGCTTCTTTGTCATCTTTGCAAATTCCCCTTAATAAAAGTGCATCTTTTAATTCATAAGAACTAAATAAACTTCTATTTCTTCCTAAATATATGTGTTCAAATTCTTCATCTGACATTGCTTCTATTATTCCCATTTCTTTTAATTGATCATAATAGATTAGCCCATATTCAACTAATTCAGCAATAAATAAATTTGTTAAGTATGATTTATATTTACCATTTCTAATAGGAAATCTATTGCTATTTACTTTAGAACTTCTATCTTCAATAATTGTTCTAGCCACATTTAAAAAGCTTACTATCCCCTCATTAACTCCTATTGAATCTTCAATACTGTTATCTCTAGCTGATATTAAAACACTAACAACATCTTTATTAAATTCCATTATTTTTTCATGTTCGACTCCGACTAGATTAACTCTTAAAAGTTTTTCTAGCATCTGCTCAACAGATTCTCCGTCTGAGAAAACATTTATCTTTTCTTCATCAAATTTCCTTAGTAATTTTTTAAATCCTTCTAATCCTGCATCTAAAAATTCTTGTGTTATTTCTACAATATCATCTCCATATACGCCTAGTACTTTTTTTCTATCACTATCATAATAAATTGAAGTCTGATTTACTATGTTTTTAATCAATGAGTCCAAAAATGCATGTGCTTCACTCAGATTTACTCCTGCTATTTTTAATACAGTTCTTTTTATATATTCAGTAATATCTTTATCAGATATTGTACGTGGTTTAGTATCTAATTCTATTCCTTTAAATATATTTACTTTATTTTCTTTCTTCATAAAATATCTCCTTCATAAATATATAGTAAAAATTAAACAACTATTACCATTATATCATATTATGTAAATTATTTCAACTTTTTCACTATTTTCAACGCTTCTATTGTTTTTCAAAAAAAATAAAAACACATTTTAAAAATGTGTTTTATAAACATTCAAATAAATCTACTTTTAAGATAATTTTTGATATTTTACTCTTATCACTTAAAGGTATTTCCCACCTTGATCCAGATATTGATCTTTTAACTTTATATTCTTTGGTTGGTTCGCCAATTATAGTATTAAGTTTTCTTTCTAGATCAGGTTTATTTGTGTATATTGATAAAATATTTTCATCATAAATTACATTTACCACTGTCTCAAGCTCATAATCTTCTACTTGTTTATACCTTTTTTCCAATTCAACCACTCCTTTGAAACCATTAAAGTTTCATTCTTTGTGGCTATAATATCATATTAATAAAGTTTTTTCAAATTCATATTTACTTGTGATTTTTAATTGTATATAATGCATTCGAAGGAAGGTGATTTTTTTATGTTAGACTTTAAATATTTAAAACACGGAGACCCTGATGTATACAAAGCAATAGAAGATGAATTAGGTAGACAAAGGAATAAAATCGAACTTATCGCATCAGAAAATTTTACAAGCGAATCTGTTATGGAAGCTATGGGAAGTTATATGACAAATAAATATGCTGAAGGATACCCTGATCATAGATATTATGGTGGTTGTGAATATGTTGATGTAGTTGAAAATTTAGCAAGAGACAGAGTAAAAGAATTATTTCATGCTGAATATGCAAATGTCCAACCTCACTCCGGAGCACAAGCAAACATGGCTGTATATTTTGCAATGTTAGAGCCTGGAGATACCGTTTTAGGAATGAATTTAGCTCATGGTGGTCATTTAACTCATGGAAGTCCTGTAAACTTTTCAGGAAAGCTATATAATTTTATCCCATATGGAGTAAGTAAAGAAACTGGAACTATTGATTATGACGAAGTTGAAAGACTAGCTATAGAAAACAAGCCAAAATTAATTTTAGCAGGTGCTAGTGCTTATCCAAGAATTATAGATTTTAAACGTTTCAGAGAAATTGCAGATAAAGTTGGTGCCCTATTTATGGTTGATATGGCACATATAGCAGGTCTAGTTGCTGCAGGATTACATCCAAATCCAGTTGAATATGCAGATTTCGTTACAACGACTACTCACAAGACTTTAAGAGGTCCTAGAGGTGGAATGATTCTTTGTAAAGAAAAATATGGAAAAGCTATAGATAAAGCTGTTTTTCCTGGAATTCAAGGTGGTCCATTGATGCACGTTATAGCTGGAAAAGCAGTATGTTTTGGTGAAGCATTAAAACCAGAATTTAAAGAGTATCAACAAAAAATAATTAAAAATGCAAAAGCATTAGCTGATGAATTATCAAAACTTGGATTTAATATGGTTTCTGGTGGAACAGATAATCACCTAATTTTGATTGATCTAAGAAATAAAGAAATCACTGGAAAAAAATTAGAAAAAAGATTGGACAAAATTGGAATTACTGTTAATAAAAATGCAGTTCCATTTGATACAGAAGCTCCTAATATTACTAGTGGTATCAGAATTGGTACACCAGCTGTTACAACTAGAGGATTTAATGAAGATGATATGAGAGAAATTGCAAGATTAATAGATTTAACTATTACAAGTTTTGAAGAAAAAGAAGATGAAATTAGAGAAAGAGTAAACAAAATTTGTAATAAGTATCCACTTTATGAATAGCAAAACAAAAAAAAGAAATGAGATTAATCTCATTTCTTTTTTTATTTGTCATTTTTTTCTTCTAAATTCGCTTCTTTATTTTCACCATCTTTAATTTTACATACTGCATATATTACTAATCCTATAAAAATAATTCCTATAACAAATAAAATTACAGGGCTTGCATCAATATAGCCGTCTCCAATTATTGGTCCAACAACATCTGCATAGCAGATATTTGAAATACCAATTAATAAAAATGATAAAATAAATAAAACTTTGATTGTTTTTTTCATATTTTTCTCCTTATTATTCATTAATAGCCTTTATTATTTCTTCTTTAGGAGTTACTCCTAAAAATCTTTTTACTTCTTGTCCATTTTTTATAATCATAATTGTTGGTATGCTCATTATTTCATATTTCTCAGCTAATTCCATATTATCATCTGAATTTACTTTACCAACTACTGCTGTTTCTCCTATTTCTTCTGCTATTTCATCAATGATTGGAGACATCATTTTACATGGTCCACACCAATCTGCATAAAAATCTAATAACACAGGTTTTTCTGAATTTAAAACTTCTTGTTCAAAGTTTTCTTCAGTTATTGCTTTAACACTCATTTTCTTTCCTCCTATTTACTCTTTATATATTTTACAGCTGAAAGACCCGCCTCAGCTCCTTCATAAACAGCTTTGCAAACTTGAAGTAATCCACCTACAACATTTCCACATGAAAACAATCCTTCAACATTTGTAGACATATTTGAATCTACATTAATTGAATCTCCATTCGTAATTACTCCCATCTTTTTAGCAAAATCGCTGCCACCAGCTTCTCCTAAAGCAACAAATATTCCATCAATATTTAGTATTTCACCATCTTCAAATTCTATTTGTCTTACTTTAGTATCTCCTAGTATTCGTTTTATTTTTTTATTGTTTATTTCAAAGTTAGTATCAGTTTGCATTTTTAAACCATTCGTTAATATTTTAACATTACTTACTATATTTTGTAAATCATTTGCTTCACTTACTGCATATTTTCCATTTCCAATGACTACGACATTTTTCTTTCTATAAAAGAATCCATCACATATTGCACAATAGCTTATTCCTTTTCCATCAAATTCATTTATACCATCAATATCTGGTTTTAATTTTTTATTTCCAGTTGCTATTATTACACTTTTTCCAGTATATTTTTCATTTGATGTTGTTACTTCAAAATTAGATTGCACTTTTTCTATATGAAGCACTTCTTCCCCTTTTACGTCTACACCTATATTTTGAGCTTGTTTTATACCATTTTCATACAAATCTTTTCCGCTTATTCCATTAGCAAATCCATAATAATTTTCTATTTCTGTTGCCTTTTCTAGATTCGATTCTCCATAATATAAAACAAGAACACTCATATTTGCTCTTTTCGCATATAAACTTGCAGATATTCCAGCAGGTCCTGCTCCTATTATTATAACATCATACATTGCTTATTCCTCACTTTTAAAATAATCTAATATCTTGTATAATCCTTTATGCATTGCAATCACTTCTTCTGGTGCTAAATTTACACATTTAGAAATTTCTATTGGAACTTCAAGCGCTTTATCACGAAGAGCTATTCCTTTTTCAGCAATACAAATATTTAAATTTCTTTCATCTTCTTTAGAACGACTTCTATTTATATAACCTTTTGTTTCAAGTTTTTTCAAAACAGGTGTTAATGTGCCAGAATCTAAAAATAATTTCTCTCCTAATGATTTTACATTAATTTCTTTTTGTTCCCACATAACCATCATCACTATATATTGAGTATACGTTAAATCAAGTTTTTGTAAAAGTGGTTGATATCTTCTTACTAACTCTTTTGAACAAGCATAAAGCGGAAAGCATAATTGATTTTCAAGTTTTAAGCTATCATAATTTTTATTCATTATTTTAACCTCTTATTTATTTAATAATTCTTTTACTCTTGCTTCTATTTTTTCAGGTGTAACTGTTGGTTCAAATCTTTCTACAACATTTCCTTCTTTATCAACTAAAAATTTTGTAAAATTCCATTTTATATCTGGATTATTCTTATAATCAGGATCCATGGCTTTTACAACTGGTATTAATACTTTTCCTTGTAAACCAGGAAATCCTTCAAATCCTTTTTGTGATTTTAAATATGCCCATAATGGACTCTCATTTTCACCATTTACATCAACTTTTTTGAATTGATCAAATTGTGTTTTATACTTTAATGTACAAAACTCATGTATTTCTGTATCTGTTCCAGGTGCTTGATTTCCAAATTGATTGCATGGAAAATCTAATATTTCAAATCCTTCTACATTATATTTTTCATATAAGTCCTCTAATCCTTTATATTGTGGTGTAAATCCACATCCTGTAGCCGTATTTACTACTAGTAAAACTTTTCCTTTAAATTGTTTTAAACTTACATCTTCTCCCTTTGAATTTTTTACTGTAATATCATAAATATTCATATTTTTTCCTCCTAAAATAATTTGTACAGGTTATATTAAATTGTGTACAATCTAATTATATACAATTTAATTATCTTGTCAATAGGTTTTGAATAAAAAAATCTCGTATAAAACGAGATTTTTATTATTATTCTATTGTTGTTTTCCACAAACCATGTTTATTACAATATGCATATAATGTAGATCCTGGTATATAAGGGAATCTAGTTTCTGTTGATTGTTCTGGGTATAATCTAACTCTAGTAGTTCTATTTTCAGATACTTGAGCAATCCATTGAATATAATGTTCTTTTTCCATTGGATGTTCAACCTCTCCAACTCTAACAACTATTTCATCTTCTACTCTATTCCAACTTGGAACATGTTTTTCTAAAGCTGCATCTGTTACATTAGCTTCCATAAGTTCCATTGTTTTTCCACAACACATAATATGTTCTGCATTTCCTTCTATTAATCCAACTATGTTTCCACATATTGGGCATCTGTAAAATCTAACATTTTTATCCATAAATAATCCTCCTATATTTATTATGTTTCCATTATATTATTATTTTTATTAATTATCAATAACAATACTTACTTATTTTATTGAATATTATGTAAACTTATGGTATAATATATATTAGGGGTGTATTTTCCCAACTATGATTAAAACTGTTGTTTTAAGTAAAATGACGGAGGATTTTACAATGAAAAAAGTATTTTATAATCTACTAGTAGTTTTTATTATTTGCTTTATTTACTATTCATATTTCTATTGTTTATTTGCTGCTAGTCCTATTAAAGGTACAATAACAGAAGATCTTGGTGATGGACTTGATCCAGTCCCAGTTCAAGGAGTTGTAGTTCGCTTAATTGAACCTTCTGGATCTTGCTTTTTAGCATATTCTGATGCTGAGGGTAAATTTGAGTTTAAGTCTGTTCCTTCTGGAAGTTACGATCTTGAATACAGATATGGTGATCTAGAAGTATTAGATCTTTGCCCAACTATGAATCTAACACCTGAGCAAGTTTTAAAATATAATGGTCAAGATTATATTGCTACACACATGAACGGTGTTACCGAAGAACTTGCACAACAAGTAATTCCTCAAATTGGTAATACAGCAGCTCAAGTATTTTTAGTTGTTGATGCTTCTGGTAGTATGAAACTATCAAGTGACAGAACTAATGAGAACAATCTTACAAGAATGGACATAGTAAAACAAGCATCAAAAATTCTAGTTGATGATATTATAAAACAAGATGAAGACATATATGTAGGCTTAATTCAATTTAATTCAAGTGCTACAATGCTTAGTCACTTATGTAGAGATCCTGAATTTTTAAAAGAAAAAATTGATGGAATTGAACCATTAGGCGTAACTAATGTAGCACAAGCTCTAGAATTAGCTAGAAGTTCATTTGTTGATAATGAAGGTGCAAAAATAATCATATTCTTATCTGATGGTGAACCAACAGATAATATAAATAATGTAAAAGCAAAAATTGATCAAATAAGAAATGAGGATATTGAATTATTTTCATTAATAATTGAAGATGATGTTAATACTGAAAGAATTAGAGACATTTTTAATAATTCTACTGTTTTAGTTTTTAAAAAGACTGGTTATGAATTAGCATCATGTATTGATTCATACATTCCACAATGGATCATACAAAAAGTTATAGAGATTAGAGAAGAACTACCAGAAACTGAAACTCTGTTTGATATTCAATATGGTGGTCAAAAAGGAATTGAAGACGAAGACCGTAGAGAACTTGTGGATAGTAGTTTTAGTAATGTTTTTCATTACAATCATAAGATAAACTCGTCAGATATTGCAGGAAGAACGAGACTATTTAAGGCACTTGAAGATTCAAGTGAGTTTTCTGAAGAAGAATTAAATGAATTTAGTAACGCAACATATATGACTGTAACTTATAAAGATTTAATCGTTAAAGATAATACAACTGTTGAAAACTTAGATTTAAGATTAAAAAGACGTGAACCATTTAGCATGCAAATATCAACAAAAGCTGTTGCAATGCGTGTTACTCTTTCTGATAATACTATACTTGTTAATGATATAGATGATTCAGAAAACTTTCATATGTTTTATGACTCTTTAGATGATGATATAGTTCGTGGCAGTACTGTTGAAATAGAATATAAAGTATGTATAAGAAATAATTCTAACACAATGGCTTGTACTCAATTACAATTATTATCATACTTCCCTGAAGGATTAACTCTTAATAACAATCAAAAGTTATTAACAAATTCTAGAAAAACAAATTACTCTAATGGATGGCATCTAGCAAATAAAGATATACTATATGAAGATGGTATTATTTCAGAAGAAGCATATAATAGTGACTTAATGGATAGAGGGCTTGCAATGTTTTATGGAGACTCAAACAGTGGATTATGTATAAAGCCTAATTCAACATTTGTTACTCATTTTGTAACAAGCATGTGCATTGGAGATGTATATCAAATAGAGTATAATCATTTAAATGCTGTTGAAATTGTTGGATATAGAAATACACAATATAGACGAATGGAAAATTTTGAAACACAATATTTAGACGAAGAAAATGGTTCTGTTAAAGAATTAAAATCAAACTTTATAAGTGTTTATCCAGGTGATGGAAGAAATGGAGATATAGATTACGCAACAGATACAAATAGAGAATTCATTCTTCCTCCTACGGGAAAAAAATATAATAATATAGTTTTATACATTATGTTAGTATCATCAATAACTTTATTTATATCATATATAATAGTTAAAAAATCAAAATAAGAAAAACCCCATATTAACAATATGGGGCTTTTTTTATCTAAAATCTTTTATTCGCTCTCTCAAATCATTAAAATCAATTAATTTCCAAGACCAGTTTTCTGGAGTTTCTGTTCCAGGAATATTAATTCTTGCACTATCATCTAGTCCTAAAATATCTTGTACTGTTATTATTGCGATTTTGGCTTTACATTTCATACAATATTGCATAATTCCAATATTAACATTGATGTCATAGCATTCATTTCTTCTTAAAAATTCTTTTAACCTTTCTTTATACTCATCATTTAATGTTTTATACCAGCCGTGAATTGTTTGACAATCATGGTTTCCTGGAAAAACAACAACATTTTCAGAAACATTATCTCTATCATAGAAATTATATAAATCAATTGAAAATTGTAAAATTTTTTGTCTTGTAAATCCATAATATTTTCTAAGTGCAACTGTTTCTTCTCTAATATCTCCTAAATCCTCAATAATAAGATTTTCAACTTTTACATCACCATCTTTAAGTAATTCATCAAAAAATGCATATCCTACACCATCAGCATAAAAGCCTTCTCTACCAGATTTTCCTATTGGTATTTTAAAAAATGAATCATATCCTCTAAAATAATCTACTCTTACTTTATCAAAAAGTTTTAAATGATATTTGAATCTTTTTATTAGATAGCTATAATTATCATTTTTCATTCTTTCTACATTGTATACAGGGCTTCCCCATTTTTGTCCATCATTGTTAAAATAATCTGGTGGAGTCCCAGCTTCAAAAGTAAATTCGCCATTTTCCATTTCAAAACAATTTGGATGATATTTTGTTTCTACTGATTCAAATGCTGGATAAACTGGCATATCTCCAATCATCTTTACACCTTTTGAATTAGCATAGTTTTTTAGTTCCATCCATTGCTTGTACAATATATACTGCAAAAATAAATAGTATTCTTTGCTCTCTTTATGCTTATTACTCATATATTCAGCAAATTCGTTTATTTCTTCAAGCTTAATAAATTCATAGTAGTGTTCAGTTTTTCTAAATTTACTAAAAGCTTCTATACAATATTTCTTTTTAAAATCATCATATATACCTCTATCTTTTCTTTCTCTGGTTTCAGCAGAGTCTATTAATCCATGTTCTATTAATTTATCTAATGAGATAAAATTTTCATCTAATGCATAATAGCTAATTGGTGAATATGGCATTAATCTATCACTTTCATTAATAGGTAATAATTGCCAATACTCTATTCCATTTTCACTTAAGATATCAACAAATTCATATGCTTCATATCCAAAATCCCCAATTCCATATTTACTTGGAAGCGAAAATATTGGTAAAAGTACTCCTCTTTCTTTCATAGAAATTCCCTCTTCTTTAGTATAAAATTTACACTTAAATTATACATTTCTTTTCTTTTTCATGCAATAAGAAAAATAAGTTTTTTAAAAGTTCTCAAAGCACCTAAAACTTGCTTTTTCCCGCAAAATATGGTATTATTAATACATACGGGATTTATACCGTATAGTATCCTAGGTATCCAACAGTAACTATTGTGGACAAAAGGAGGCAATACCATGAAAGGCAACATCTGGGACATGATGACATCGGAGCTTTTGTTCCGAGCGTTGAAGACAGACATCCCGACCGACCGCAAGAACCTTCTCCTGGATGAATATCATCACAGGCTGATGCTCATGGGACTGAAAGAGGAAGAAATCGCTCAGTTCCGTAAAGCGGATGAAAAGGCTATCAACACTGGTTGCTATATCAAGCCTGACGTCCTCTTGGCATCGAAGTCTCTCATCAAAGATGGAATGAGCTCGAAATCCATTTTGATGGACCACTGCACTTTTTCCGAGTTGATCTACCTTGCAGAAGATGCAAAACTGGCTGATGATATGGGATTTGACTGGTCTGAAGAAACAGCAAGTCTTCTTTTTTCCCTCTCATTGTCTGGTCTTTGCGAATCAGCGAGGGCGTGTCAGCAGCGGATGAATGAACTTAAGCTTTCCACTGATTTCCAGGTTTCATTCATCGAATATGAGCGGATCATCATCAGGAGACTCCGCAACATCCCGTGGAGCTACAGGTCTTAACATGGTACATGCACCGGCCCTCTCGTCAAACAGGGGGTCGGTTCTTTTTTATGCAAAAAAAGACGTATCCTTTAAAGATACGTCTTTTGGTGCAGATGATCGGAATCGAACCGATACGGGAGGTTAAGTCCCGCAGGATTTTAAGTCCTGTGCGTCTGCCAGTTCCGCCACATCTGCATTTATTTAACTGACAAGTGTTATTATACTCTTATCTAGCTTTTCTGTCAAGACTTTTTTTATTTTTATTTTTAAATAAGTATATTGTTTATTGACTATGGAAATAAAAGGTTGTATAATGTTTTTCACAACAAATAGAAAGGTGGCGGTCTTCTTGAAAATCTTTCGGAGCATCAAACTCTTTTTCACGAACAGTGATTACAGATGGGTTTGCAAGGAGAGTCTCTGGATTTGGTTTCTCACAAGAAAGCCTGTGAGCTACATAATTAGCTGGATCATCGCATTTCATTTCAATCGCAAGTCAAAAAACATGAACCGTTGGGAAAAATATCAGCTTCAAAGAGAATATGAGAATTCTGCTTTAAAATGGGCATTCCATGCTCACATTTACAACCTGGTATTAATCCTTCGGGCGCGAGGAACTGAAAAAGAAGATTCGCAAGAATTTGATGCAAACAGAAACGACATGCTTAACTCTGAACTAATTGATAACCCAGAATACGCACAAGTCAAAGAGTGGCTCAAACTCAATGAAGATTTCAATAAAGCCGACCTACAAAGCTTGGTAAACATCTATGATTCAATGATGACCAAGTACTAAAAAGAAGCAGTGAGCAAACGACTGAAAGCTCACTGCTTCTTGATTTAAAATTCTAATTTTTCTTCAACATATTTTGCTACATCTTCTACCTTAATTCTTATCTGTTCCATTGTATCTCTATCTCTTACTGTAACACATCCATCTTCTAATGTATCAAAATCTATTGTTACACAGAAAGGCGTTCCTATTTCATCTTCTCTTCTATATCTCTTTCCTATAGAACCTGCTTCATCATAATCACACATAAATTTTTTAGAAAGAATACTATATACTTCATCTGCTTTCTCTGATAATTTTTTAGAAAGAGGCAGTATAGCAACTTTATATGGTGCTAAAGCTGGATGTAATTTTAAAACTGTCCTTACATCTCCTTCTCCTACTTCTTCTTCGAAATAGCTATCACATAAAAATGCTAAAGCTGCTCTATCAGCTCCTAGTGAAGGTTCTATAACATATGGTGTATATCTTTCATTTGTTTCTGGATCTAGATATGTTAAGTCTTGTTTTGAATGTTCCATATGTCTTGTCAAATCATAATCTGTTCTATCAGCAATTCCCCAAAGTTCACCCCAACCAAATGGGAATTTAACTTCTATGTCTGTGGTTGCTTTACTATAAAATACTAATTCTTCTGGGGAATGATCTCTTAGTCTTAGATTTTCTTCATGCATTCCTAAACTTAATAAAAACTCTTTACAATAATTTCTCCAATGTTCAAACCATTCTAAATCTGTTCCTGGTTTGCAGAAGAATTCAAGTTCCATTTGCTCAAATTCTCTTGTTCTAAATGTAAAGTTCCCAGGTGTAATTTCATTTCTAAATGCTTTACCTATTTGAGCAATACCCATTGGTATTTTTCTTCTTGTTGTTCTTTGAACATTTTTAAAATTAACAAATATTCCTTGAGCAGTTTCTGGCCTTAAGAAAATCTCTGCTTTAGAATCTTCAGTAACACCTTGAAATGTTTTAAACATTAAATTAAATTTTCTAATTGATGTAAAGTTAAGTTTTCCACAAGTTGGACACACTATGTGATTTTCATTAATAAAATTAATCATCGCTTCATCTGTCATTCCATCTGCAATCATGTCTTTTCCCTGATTATGAGCCCATTCTTCTATAAGTTTATCAGCTCTATGTCTAGTTTTACATTCTTTACAGTCTATAAGTGGATCTGAAAAACCTCCAACATGTCCTGATGCAACCCAAGTTTCAGGATTCATTAAAATAGCTGCATCTAAGCCAACATTATATTTTGACTCCTGCACAAATTTTTTCATCCATGCTTTTTTTACATTGTTTTTTAGCTCTACTCCTAATGGTCCATAATCCCAAGTATTTGCTAAACCTCCATAGATTTCAGAGCCAGGATATATATATCCTCTAGCCTTACATAAATTTACAAGTTTTTCCATTGTTTCTACCATAATTGGTCCCTCCTTTTACTTTTAGCTAGGATATAAACAAAAAAGCTTACATCCTTAGCATTTAAGCTAGGGACGTAAGCTTACAGCTTGCGCGGTTCCACCCTAATTGGCATTTAAAGCCCACCTTAATTTATATTGCTCCAAAGTTCCAAATTATATTTGTTATTGCTTGTTTCTCACTATCACAAACTCACTTTAAATAACTATTTATATAATTCCTCTTTTTCATTGCAACTATATTATGTATATTATTTTACAAAAATTATTTATTAAAGTCAAGTGATATAGCATCAAAAGTCTCATATTCTTCCATATTTTCTATATTCATTTCTATTTTAGAACGTTTATTATTAAGCCTTCTCATTCTTATTAGTCTTAGTGGATTCATGGAATTAAGTCCCTCTAAATCTCTGGGATTATCGTCTATAAATACACCATTTTCATAATTTATATCTAATGTATATTTTAATTCAGTTGTTAATATCATTGTATCAAAATACTTAGCAAGTCCTGAACCTTTTATTTTTTGTAATTGATATTCTTGATTCATTTTTGGAATAAATGTTAACAAGACAACTTTGTTTTCTTCTTTTTTTAATTTATTTAAAAATCTCTCTGAATCTTCGTAAACAAATCTTCCACAATTATCAATTATATTATTTATATTATTTATAACTAACTTACAATCTATATTATACTTATTTGCCATTTTTTCTGCATATGTAAATATATTATCATTGCTAGAATCAAAATTATTTTTAACATCATTTAATACTTCTTCATTATTAATTGAAATCGAATCTAATATGCTCTTTAACATTGCTTCCGTAAGCTTTGCAGTTTCAAATAAAGTATTATCAAAATCAATATAATAGTTCATTTTATCACCTCTAATTATTTATAACATAATTAATTATTAACTTCAATTGTTTTTTTAAAATAACATTATGTTAATTATTTTTTTAATTATGAAAACTATTTTTTACACACATTTACTATGTGGATAATGTGGATAACTCTGTGAATAACTTTAAATATTAATTTTTTCGACATTATTTATACACATATACATAATTATTTTTTATAAAACATTTTTTATAGATAATTTTTATGTGTACTGTATATTTGTTCGCTTTTTCGTTTATTTTAGTTGATATAGAAACTTTTTATATAGTTTTGTCTTTTTGTGTATTGTTAAAAATTTCTTCTTCACTTTTTTCTCACTTTATGTTATATTATTAGAATGATAATTTATTTTAATTGTGGAAGAGATTTATGAAAGAAAATATAAAAAAAGTATTTAATTTTATAAAAGACAAAATTAAAAGTATTGATATACAAATATATAAAAAGATGTTCATTCTTGTAGTTATTCCAATTTTAATATACTTATATACTCAAATGTTTTGTGATGGAAAATTAGTATTTGAACACAGACGAGTGTTATTAAACTTTCTTTTTATATATTTCATTATAGGTTTCTTTTATAGCATTACTGGCAAAATAAAAGTTAGTTTATATATTACAACTATAGCAACATGCCTTGTAGGAATTATAAATCATTTTATTACTGCTTTTAGAGGTACTCCTTTAGTACCATGGGATATATTCTCATTAAATGTTGCTCTTACTGTTCTACCTACTTTTAAATTTACCGTCACCAAAAAATTAATAATTGGTCTTTTACTTTTTGCTTTATCTATATTTTTATTGATAATTGTTAAATTTGATAGTTTCAAAAACAAAAAATTTAAAGTAATATATAGAATTATTGTTTTAATATTTATAATAATATTTATAATATGTTTCTATTTGACAAATATGATTAAATGGTTTGATTTGGACGAAAATTGGGATCCAAAAGAGGAATATCATAATAATGGTCTTGTTGCTAGTTTGTTCAAACAGTCAAGAAACCTAATTATTCATAAACCAGATGGTTACGATGTAAATTCATTATCAAAACTAGCAGAAACAATTGAGGTACCAATTGTTGAACATGATGATGATTTTGAATATCCAAATATTATAGCTATAATGAATGAATCTTTTGCAGACCTTAAAGTAGTTGGTAATTTTAAAACAAATACAAAATACTTGTCTTACTTTAATAGTTTAAAAGGAAATGTAATTAAAGGCAATTTGCACATGTCTGCTTTTGGTGCAACCACTCCTAATAGCGAGTGGGAATTCTTAACATCAAATTCAATGGCATTTATTCCAAAAAGAGCGATACCATATCAACAATATATATTAAGAAAATCTTATTCATTAGCAAGCATTCTTAAAGAACAAGGATATTCTACAAGCGCTTTTCACTGCTACTATCCTCAAGGATATAATCGAAACATAACTTATCCTAGACTTGGATTTGAATCTTTTTCAAGCATGTATGAACTTAAAAATCTATCACGTATTAGAGAATATCCTGATGATTTAAGCACATATAAAAATATTGTATCATTATATGAAAACAAAAAAGAAGGAGAAAAGATTTTCAACTTTACTCTTACAATGCAAAATCATGGTAGTTATACTTATGATGGAGAAGACTTTGTAACAACAGTAACTGCTATGGATGGGAAATATCCAAAATTAGATCAGTATTTATCTTTAATAAAAATAGCTGATGAATCTCTAAAATACTTAATTGATTATTTTTCTAATCAGGAAGAACATACTATAATTGTTATGTTTGGTGATCATCAACCTTATGTAGAAGACGAATTCTATGATGAAATGCTTTCTCAAAATTATGAAGATATTTCTTCAAAAGAAGCTGTTGAAAGAAAATACATTACCCCTTTTATGATTTGGGCAAATTATGATATAGATGCTAAAAAATATAAAAACATATCAGATTTAAGTGTTAATTATTTAACATCATTAGTATTAGATGTTGCAAACTTGCAGAAAACACCTTATCTAGAATTTTTAGATAAATTAAGAGAAGAAATCCCAATTATAACAGGAAATGGTTATATGGATAAAACAGGAATATATCATGACTTTTATGAAGAAACTGATTATACCGACTTGATTGAAGATTATCATTATTTACAATTTAATAATATGTTTGATAATAAAAACAAACTTACTTCACTTTTCCAATTGCCAGTAGAAGCAAAATAAATAAAGCCTCTTTTAATAGAGGCTTTTTAATTTGTTTTTATACTATATAATTTTCTATTTTTCATTTTCCTAATGGTTTTATAGATAAAGTAAATAAATACTAAAATAATTAAGAATGCTCCTATTATAATCATTTTTATAGCGTTATTATTTCTAATATCTAATCCATCTAGTCCACCAATATCAGTAACGATTCCAGATAGTAAAAAAGTTTTTTCACTTTCAACTACTCTTTTTTGTTCATTATATTCATCCAGAATCTCATCTAATGTGTAATTATGATATCCATATTCAAATAATTTTATAGTATCTGTATATCGTGCGCTTAAATTATCTTCCGTATTTTCAGCATATAATATAACTGCTATTGTTTCAAATCCGTCTTTATCACTGTAAGATACTAAACAGTTTTTGGCTGGAGTTGTAAATCCTGTTTTTCCACCAATACAATATGGATAATAATAAATGCTTTCTTCTTTTAGTAAACTATTTGTGTTTCTAAAATTTCTTTCTAATGATAGCTCTTCAAATACTATTGGTTTGTATTTTTTCTTGTTTTTATTTTTCTCATTTTTTTCTTCTACTTCTTGTTTTATAGCATTTTTATATATTTCAGTTACTGGCAAACTACATGTCTTTTTTGATATTAATTCTCTAAACTTTTCGTTTAGTATGCAGTATCTTGCTATTAATGCTAAATCATATGCTGTTGTATAATGATTCTCATCATGAATTCCATTTGCATTTACAAAATGTGTATCCATACACCCTATCTCTTTTGCTTTTTCATTCATTAAATCAGCAAATTCAGAAGCACTTCCAGAAATATGTTCCGCAATAATAGTTGCTGCCTCATTAGCAGATACAATCATCATAACATCAAGAAGTTGTTCTATTGTAAATGTTTCACCTTCTCTTATATCAGCATTTGTATACCCGGATTTTACAGTTTCTACTGCATATTTGCTTGCAGTTGCTGTTTCATTTAAATCACATTTTTCAAGAGCGATGATTGCAGTTAAAATTTTAGTAGTACTTGCAGGAAATTTTCTATCATATATATTTTTTTCATATAAAACTTTTCCAGTTTGTTTTTCAATTAAAATAGCAGATTCTGAATATATTCTTTCACTTTCTTCTTCAGGTATTGCTATTTTATCATCATCGCTTCCATTTAATACTATAGTATATTTTTCTTTTGGCTTAGCAAAACTTATACTTGAAAAAAAATAAATAATTAATATGATACATATTAATATTTTCTTTAGTTTCATCATTCCTCCTAGCTAATAATAATTATATGCAAAAACAAAAGTAGTATATCATTATAGAATATAAAATTCAATAAATTTATTCTTAAATTTATATATTAAAACAGAGCCCCACTTTTTAGGGTAGAGCTCTGTCTGAAAGAAAGGGTTATTTAACGTTCCATGGCTCTGATCTCACGGTCGATGGCAACGATAAAGCTGTCGATTTTGGATACAAGATCATACCGAGTGGCATCCCATGTACGAAGTCTTTTCGCTGTTTCGAGAATAAGAGAGACAGGATAGATAATGATTGTGATAACAGGAGTAAGATACAGCTCTAAAGCCCTTAAGTATCCTTCCATGTTTTCCAGATCATTCCCCATTAAGTTCCTCTGGCATCTCTTAAGCTGTGCCCTCAGAATTTGGTACTCAACCAAACTCAAAGGTGGATTCGTTACAGGTTCAAACCGATCGAAACCTTTTTCGAATGTTTTCTCGCTCATGTTGCTCATTCCTTTCTTTTTATTTGCAGTATCAAAACTGCGCGTTATAATTATACCATTTTTAGTAATATCAGTCAATTTGAGGGTTATTTTGCTTTTTAATTTTCGTTTGGCAAAAACAAATTTAATAATATTCCAACTATAGCTGCTAAACTCATACCTGAAAGTGGAATTATCTTCTTACTACTCTTCCCAACAAAAAAATAGTACATAGCAAAAGCTATGTACTATTTTTTGGCTGGGCTGGGTAGATTCGAACTACCGGAATGCCAGAGTCAAAGTCTGGTGCCTTACCGCTTGGCTACAGCCCAATATGTTATGGGGTGGAAGATGGGACTCGAACCCACGGTCTTCAGTGCCACAAACTGACGCGTTAACCAACTACGCTACATCCACCATTAAAGCGTTGGCTTATTTTTGAACGCTATTATATTTTAAATCATAAATGCGTGTTTGTCAATCTTTTTATCAATTTTTATAGTAAATTTGTAATCATTAATACACATAATGCACTATATATTCCTAGTGAAAATGAATTTATATTTAATAAAATCTTATTATCCTCAGACGCTTTTCCCATAACATATCCAAAACAAATTAAAGTTGGAACAATATATCTAAAGTTCATTGTAAATGTAAATGGAAAGTCAAAACAAAACTTAATGTAAGATATTGTTTCTATAATAAATAATAATGAAAAAACATATAACCATTTATCATGTGTATTATTTTTTATAGAATAATATATTAAATAAATATAATTTATTACAAATAATATACTAATAAATATTGTATAATAAAGCATGATACTAATTGTATTTTTCAATACACCGTTCTCTTCTACTTCAACTCTTTCATCAAGTATAAATGATTTTATAGTAGTTATGAAAATATTATATTCTTTATATTCTTTATCCATTTGTATTTCATTTGATTTTTCAAAAGTATTTGGACCATATTTAAAGAATCTTTCAAAAACTGAATATTTTGAAATATTTGAATCATTATCTAAATCAACTGATTGTATATATGTAAATGGAACATCATATTTTATATAATTTTTTATAGGAAACCAAAGTCCTATTGGTAATGCAATTATTGCAAAAATAGAAAAATTAATAATATATTTTTTTAATTCACCTTTTACGTCTTCTGTTTCTCGCAATACTTTAATTACTTTCATTAAGAAAATAACCGCAATTATAATAGCTATAAGTGCAGAACTAATTTTAGTCATCATTGCTAATCCTATAGTAATTGCTATAATAATTAAATTTGACATTTTATCATTTTCGTACCATTCTATTGCGCGATATAACGCTATTGTAGAAAGCATTATAGACAACATGTCATTATTCAAACTTCCTGATAAAAAAACTATTGCTGGAGAGACACCAATAAAAAACATAATTATATATGTTAATTTCTTTATATTAAGTTCATTTAATATTCTATAAGTATAATGGATAAATATTATGGTATAAACAGCTGATACAACCTGTAAAAACTCTAGCCCACTTCCTATTTCTATAGAAAAATGACTTAATATTCTTAAAATTGTAGCAGAAATAATATAAAATAATGGTGGATTATAAAAGCACCAATATTCAGTTGGATTTACATTTGGCAAAGCTTTGTTATTAAATATATAACCTATATATCCAAAATGACCTCCATATTCTGGAGCAAAAAAATTTCTCGAATCATGTTGCCTTACAAAATGTGGCGTATAAAAAACATATATTAAATATGTTCCAAAAATTAGTAGAAAGATAAATAGTATTCCCCTATCATAAATAAACTCTTTATGTTTTGATTCATCTTTTTTAAATTTAAAATCCATAACTACTACCTCTTATGTTTAAAATTTTATCATAAACTATATTTTTTTACTACCTGATTTTTTATATATTGTAAAAAAATAATAAACATGATAAAATATATTATATTTAAAAAAGGAGATATATTATGGAAGAAGATAACGACTATAGCACATCAGAAGAAGTAGATGAGCCATTTCAATTAAATATTGTAACAGTAATAATTATATCACTAGCTGTAATTATTGTTTCTAGTATATTAATTTCAATTGTTGAAGCAAATCTTGCAAAAAAGAATAATAATATAACTCAACAAAACTATATTTCAAATAATCTTTAAAATAAAAAAAAGTGGAATGATTTCTCATTCCACTTTTTATTATTATTATTTTTCTTTTGCCCATATTATAATTCTTTTTGCACCATCGTCTGTACATGTTTGTAATGATATTTCTCTTCTTCCTTCTGTATCTCTTACAAAATATGTGGCATCATTTGCTTCTGTTTGATAAATATTGTAAATCTCGTATGTAACTGTTGTTCCATATTTGTCTGTAATGTATACTACATCACCATTTGATAAGTTTTTATTGTTTGAGAAAAATAATCCATTTCTATAATTATGTCCAAATATTACACTATTTCCAACTTCATTTAATCCAACACCATATGTGAAGCCGACAGCAAGCTCTAATGCTCTTTTATCACATCCATCAAGAATTGGATATTCACATTTTGTTTTAGGAATTTTTATTGTTCCTAAAACTTCATATTTTTCCATTTTAACGACTTCTGGCTCAGTTTTAACTCTTTGAGAACTTAATTCTTCACTAGCTTGAAGTAATTTATCTCTTTCTGCACTCATATCTATATTATTATTATCTGAATCAGAAACCGTATTTGTTGTAGTGTTTGACACGTTTCTTCTTACAGTTGTTCTTGATTTTTCAAATTCTTCTATAGTAGCTTGAGCATCAGTATTTACTTTATTACTGTTTAATAAATCATAAGCAAAGTAAACAATTATTCCTAGTATTGCAACTATAAAAACTACTAGTAGCATTGTTAAAACATTACTATATTTATTCTCATTCATATACTTTATCTCCCATCAATAAAAATACATATATATTAATTATAACATATTTTCAAATTTTTTTCAAAAAATATTAAAATTATTCTAATATTGCTTTAATTCTTCTTACACCTGATGATGAGGCTTCTTCTTTTAGTATTTTAAAATGTCCCAATTCACCTGTTGTATTTACATGAGGTCCACCACATAACTCTAATGAAACATCTCCTATTTTATAAACAGTAACAATATCTCCATATTTGTCCAAAAACATTGCTTCTGCTCCCATTGATATTGCTTCTTCTTTTTTCATTTCTAATTTTTCTACTGGAATGTTTTGAGAAATATATTCATTTACAAGGTCTTCTGCTTTTTGTTTTTCTTCATCAGTCATTTTACTACCATGTGAAAAATCAAATCTCATTCTTTCAGCTGTAATATTACTTCCCTTTTGATGAACATGGTCACCTAAAACGACTTTTAACGCTGCATTCAAAAGATGTGTTGCTGTATGATATTTAGTTTCTATTTCACCTGTTGATGCTAGTCCACCTTTAAACTTTTGCTCACTTCCAAGTCTTGATTTCTCTTGATGTTCTTTAAATAATCTTTGATAATCAGACATATCAACAGTAAGTCCTTGTTCTTTTGCTAATTCTTCAGTCATTTCTGGTGGGAATCCATATGTCTCATATAAATTAAATACAGATTCTGTATCTAAAACAGTTTTACCATTATTTCTAGCTCTATTTGCAACTTTTTCAAATTCTCTTTCACCATTTTGAAGAGTTTTCATAAATTTGTCTTTTTCTGCTATGATAACATCTTTTATAGTATTTCTATTCTTTTCTAGTTCAGGATATAATTCTGTTAAAGCATTTATAGAAGTATCTATAATTTCTCCTAATTTATTTAAATCAACTTCCAATTTATTTAAGTGTCTTGTCATTCTTCTAAGTAGTCTTCTTAAAATATAGCCTCTATCAACATTGCTTGGTCTTCCACCATCATTAATTATCATCATACTTGAACGTAGATGCTCTGCAACAATTCTTCTAGATGCTATGTTATCTACTTTTTGCAACTCAACTAATTTATCCATTACTGGGCTAAATAATTCTATTTCAAAAGGAGTTTCTTTTCCTTCTAAAAGCATTGTCATTCTTTCTAATCCAAGACCTGTATCAACATTTCTTTGAGATAATTTTGAATAACCATTTTTATCTTTATAAAATTCCATAAAAACATTATTCCAAATTTCTACATATTTACCGCATCCACAAGATGGGTTACAACCTTCTGAACACTTTGGCTTACCTGTATCATAAAACATTTCTGTATCTGGTCCACAAGGCCCTTCTTCTCCTGCTATCCACCAGTTGTCATCTTTTCCAAAGAAATAAATTCTCTCATCTGGTATTCCAGCTTTTCTCCATGCATTATAACTAACTATATCTTTTTCGCAATCACTATCACCTGCAAAGCATGTTACAGATAATTTTTCTGCTGGAATTTCAAGTTCTTTTGTTAAGAATTCATAACTCATTGCGATTGATTCTTCTTTAAAATAATCTCCTAATGACCAGTTTCCTAGCATCTCAAAATATGTTAAATGGCGATTATCTCCTACTTCATCAATATCATTAGTTCTAACACATTTTTGATAATCTGTAAGTCTTGTACCTGCTGGATGTTTTTGTCCTAAAAGATATGGTACTATTGGTTGCATTCCAGCTGTTGTAAATAATACAGAAGGATCGTTTTCTGGAATAACAGGTGCTGAAGGAATTACACTATGTCCATGATTTTTGAAATAATTTAAGTATTTATTTCTAATTTCAATTGCTCTCATTGTTTTCTCCTCTTTTATTAAAAATAACTTTATAAATTATATTATAAAACACTTAGAAATTCAATAGTTTTAAAGAAAAACACAAAAAGCCTTAATAAAATTATTAAGGCTTTTAATATCAAAATAAAATTAAGTACAAATTAAACTTCTTCTCCATATAATTTCTTATATTCATCTTGTACACTAGCTTGAATCTCATTTACATATTTTTGTGTTGCACCTTCAAAATCTGCAATACTATAGAAATTTTCTATATCTGTATCTTGATTAATATAAAGTGGTCTATTTAAAATTGATGCTTTTAATTCACTTGCTTTTGAAACATTTTTCTCAACGCCATCTCCCCAATAATAGATTTTTCCTAAATAATAGTTAGAAAATACATTATTAGCTTGTGCTGATCTTTCGAAAAATTCTTTAGCTTTTGCATGATCTACTGCAACACCAATTCCATTATAATACATTTTTCCTAAATAATAATTTGCACCTACAACACCATTATTTGCAGCTACAGATAAATAACCTCTTGCTTTATTATAATCTTGTGCCACTCCTTCGCATCCTGTAAGATATATTTTTCCTAAATTATAAGCTGCTGTATAATCGTTGTTGTTAGCTTTTTCAGTTAATGTTTCTATGTTTACTGTACTCATTTTATTTACCTCCAAAATAATGTTATCATTAAATAAATATTAACATTTTTTTCCAAAAAATACTATATTATTTATGTTACATTAATAATACATTTTTGAAACAATAAAAAGGCGGTAATTTCTTCCGCCTTTTATATTTCTAAATGATTTCCTAAAAATCCAGCAGCTGACTGAGCTACTTTATCTTCTGCTTCACCCATCTTCTTATTAGGTTCTTTTGATAATAAAATAACACTACCTACAACATCACCATCTGTAATTATTGGATAAATGACTTGTGAGTTATATATTCTTTCTCTTCCTTCTGAATTAGTTATAGGTATAGCTATTTCATTGTTGTCTTTACTTTTAAAAACCTCTTTATTTTCAAGCACTTCTTCTAACTCTTTACTTAAACCTTTTTCTAAGAAATCTTTTTTTGATCCACCAGATACAGCAATTACCATGTCTTTATCTGTAATACAAGCAATGTGACCTGTTGTTTTAGAAATTGTATCTGCATAAGTTGAAGCAAATTCTGTTAGCTCACCAATCGGTGAATATTTTTTTAAAATAATTTCTCCTTCTTTATCTGTAAATATTTCTAAAGGGTCACCCTCTTTAATTCTATGAACTTTTCTTATTTCTTTAGGAATAACTACTCTCCCCAAATCGTCAATTCGTCTTACTACTCCTGTTGCTTTCATATAATCCTCCTTATTTTGTATTTATATTTTTATTATGGCAAAAAAGGATTTTTTTATACAAAAAAGATGTTTATTTTTCAATAAACATCTTTTCATTATATTAATTTGGGGATTTTATTTATTATTTTGTCTTATTTTTTACTGCATCACTCTCATTTAAGAACCATCGCATCACTCTCCTTTCTTTTGTACAAATTCATTTTATACGACAATCCTTAAATGAACCTTAAATAAATATTAATTTTTCTTAATAATTTTATAAATTGTCAAAATCAGTTGGTTTTCTTCTCTTAAAAACTGATTTTTTAGGAATATCACTATATAATACAATAATAGAATCTAAATCATTTGCGAATTCTTTTAACATAACTACTTTTATACTTGTTTCTTTGTCTTTGCAATAATCTAATAAGACATTTTTTAAACTCATTATAAATGGTAATTCTACTTCTAAAGCTTTTGTATTTTTTCTAGCTCTATCAATTAACATTTCCTTTATTTTAACTATGTCTTCATTGCTTGCACATGTAATTCTTTGTAGCATACTGCTTGTATCATAATAATTTAATATTGGAGTATTCATACATTCTGTTGTAAATTTTTCATAAAATGTTTCTATTTTCATTGGAATACATTTAAATATTTCTTCTGCTCTATCTCTATACATTTTCTTCTCTAATTCTTTATTTAATGCATGGAAATATCTTAAGATATCCGCCATATCTTCACCAACATCTATTCCTATTCGGGACATTTCTTCGTCAATATTATCGCAATACTCAGAATTTGGAAATACCTTGTTCATACCATCTAAAAATATTTTTTTAATTTCTGGCATATCATAGTCTATTAAATTTCTTCTTGAAAAATAGCTAAAATATGCAAATAATTTTACAATTTCAATTAATTTTAGATCTCCATTTTTTATATTTTGAATTACTTCTTCTACAATATCTGGAAATTGATCATCAGAAATTTTCCAATATTCTTCTGTAAGTAATCTTTTATATCCTGGTAATTTTTCTGTATCAATTGTTTGAATAATCATTTCCATATCATTCTTGAATAATTTCATATCAAAAATTCTTGTTCTAACATATACTTCAATAAACTTAAAATAACGATATTCTGATTTAAAATTAAAATAATAGTTATTATCAAATTCTTTAATATAAAACTGCCTATTATCCATTAATACTCTTGAAGATACAAGTATAGATTTATATTCCTCATTTGTATTAATATTTACAAATTTGTCTTTTGTTATTTTGCCTGCTTTTATTTCAAAAGAAACAGCAATTGTAAAAATAAGCATTGTTTGCAATACTCTTAAATTTGTATTAGGATAAAACTTATTAACAGTCTCAAATATTTTTTTGAAATCATTTAAAGCATGCTTTAAAATTCTTAGGTTTCTCGTTCCAGATTTAATAAATGTATTTGTTATAAGATTTGTATGCTCTCTTAAAAATCTTATTAAATCTGGATTTGATTCATATCTCATTAATAATCCATTAATGATATAGCTAAATTGTGGTGCATACTCAAATGTCTCACCAATCAACTTTTCTTTTATTCTTTCATAATCATTTGCTTTATCAAAAACATATTCTATCTTTTCAGAAATTTTTTCTACTAATGGTTTATCTGCCTTTAAAAGGGTACCTTCTTTATCTAAAAGATATGTTGCAATAAATGTTTTCATTTCAAGATTAGAACTCTTAAGTTTTGTTGCTAATTCTTTTTCATTACATATAATAATTGTTTTAATATGATCATGCTCAACAAAATTATTAATGTATCCTAATATATCTATAACATCAACATTAGCTCTTTCTAAGTCATCAAAGCAAAGCACCTTATCATCTGTTGAGAAAAATTGATCATAGTCCATTCTATCACCATTTTGCTTTGCTCCAAAAAAATGTGCCATGTCTAAACCTGTTTTAGCATATTCTGGAATTGATGTTTTATCATGGCTAGACATGTATTTCTTCATATTTTTGTCCATAAGTTGTGTCGTCTCTATATATATTTTTTTGCTTATATCTTCAAGATTTGATATACCATATAAAGACATATAAATAGTTGTATATTTTTTCCCATTAAATGATAGGGAATCTATTTTATTTCTTATTTTATTATTCCAAAAATAAGTTTTTCCACTTCCCCATTCTCCATTTATCATTATTGCATAGTCAGTGTAATCAGCTCTTACATAATCAAGAATACTTTCGACTAATTCTTCCATTTTTTCCTCCATCTAATCTTTTGCTATTACTAAAACTAAAATTTTTTCTGCACCATTTTCTTTCAAAATTCTAGAAATTTCATTTACAGTAGCTCCTGTAGTGTAAATGTCATCGAATAAAATTATTCTTTTGTTTTTAACATTTTCAATTTGACTTACAAAAAAAGCATTTTTTACATTATCTTGTCTTTCACGGTAATTTAATAAACTCTGAGTTTTTGTATTTTTGATTTTACATATTACGTTTTTTCCATTAGAAATTTGTGCATTTTTAGCTATAATATCAACTATTAATTCTGCTTGATTATAGCCTCTGGCAAGCTTTTTTTGTTTCTCCATTGGAACTGGAATCATTATATCATAAAAAGAAAAAAAGTCATAAGTTTTTTTACAATTTAATAACATTTTTGCAAAAAAATTACAAATGTATGCTTGCCCTTGGAATTTATATTTTAATAATATTTTCCTCATAAGTCCTTTATAGCTATATCCAAACAAAAAATAATCATAATAAATTTCACTATTCTCTTTATCTTTAGTTATCAGGATAAATTTTTCATATTTTTTTATTCTTTTTTTACAATTTTCGCAAATTGAATTCTTGTCTATTTTTCCACAAATAATGCATATTTTGGGAAATAAAAAATCGAGAGCATTTTCAAAAAAATTCATGTCTTCCTTTCTGCCCCCAATTATTTTATTTATTTTTCAAAGTTTTATATTCTGTTTGCCAATTATATCAAATATTAGAAGAAAGTCCATATTTTCTTAAAATATTCAATTATTGAAAAACTCATCTTTATATGTTATAAATTATTCATAAATAATTATATTAGTTGGAAGGTTTTATATGAAAGAAAGATTGAAAAAGAATTATGCTTTTATTATTTTTGCAATTATAATAATTATTCTAGATTTGATGCTTGTTTCTATCTTAAACTATGATAACATAATTTTACAAAAGAAATATGACTTAGAAGAAGAAATAAACGCAACTCACTCTTTAGATTATTATGAAATGCTTGATAATAAATCTAAAATTGAAAATTCAAGTAGCTTTGTAAATACAACTCACAAAGTAATTTTAATACCTAGTATTTTATTTTTAATTCTACTAATTTTTGTAGATGTTGAAAAACTTGATAAAGATAAAATCTTTCTAATTGTTTTTATACCAGTATCTTTAATGTATCTATTTATTGTCCCAATTGGTGGAATACCAGACGAAAATGCTCATTGGTATAGATCATATGAAATTTCTTTAGGAAATTTAATCTCAGATAGAAATGGGAATAATTTAGGTGGTAGAGTTTTGCCATCAAATTTAAAATACGTACTTACAAACGATTATAAAGGTCCAAACATAAATGAAAAAGAAAACTACTTTTCATACGATTCTTATGGAGATTGGAAAAATAGATACAAAGATTCACAATCAAAGAGCTTAGGCGAAGAATTTATAGTGTTTTCAAATACTGCCATATATCCAGCGGTTTGTTATTTTCCACAAGCTCTAGGTATTGCTATTTCGAGATGCTTTACCAATTCTTTAATGGTTCAAGCATATTTTGCAAGATTATTTAATCTAGCATTATTTATTGTAGTAATGTGGTATGCAATTAAAAAAATTCCATTTAAAAAAGCAGCCCTATTTGTTATAGTCTGTCTACCTATAGTTATTCAAGAAGCAGCATCAATGTCACTTGATGGTACATTAATAGCATTTTCCACTTTATTAATTTCTTATACTCTACATTTAACTTATAATAAAGGAAACGAAAAACTAAATAGTAAAGACTATATCATTTTGATTATCTCTGCATTATTTACAGCTATTACAAAAGTTGTTTACTTACCAATTTGTTTAATAATTTATCTAATTCCAAAAGAAAAATTCAAAAGCGTTAAACAAAAATACATTATTCTAACAGCAATTTTTATCTTAATTGCTATTATAGACTTGCTAGTTATAGTTTCATCTCTTGGGTATTCAAATGATATAGCTTCAAAGGAGGCAAATACACTTGATCAATTGCAAAATATTATGAGCAATCCTGTACAATTCTGTTTGGTTATTTTAGCTACAATAAAGAAATATGGTACTGAACATATATTATCAATATTTGGTCAAAAGAGTTTATCTTGGTTAGATGTTAGTATCTCTCCAATTTATATATTTTTACTAATTTTAATTGCAGCGTATTATGCTTTTTGTGATAATTCTGATAGTAGTAAAATTAATTCTATGACAAAAGTATTCACTTTTTTACTATCGATTATTACAATTGCTGCAATACTTGTAACAGAGTATTTAAGCATAACAGCATATGGATACTTCTATATAATAGGTATACAAGGAAGATATTATATTCCAATACTTATTTTAATATTTATAGCTTTATCAAATAATATAATAGTTAATAAGAAACAGCCTTTACCAATTCGATTTTTATTAATGTTTCTAGTGTTAGCTAATTTACATTCTTTAACTTATATAATGTTTAAATATCTATAGTGTATTATTCAAAAACGACTACTTTTTAGTAGTCGTTTTTTGTTTATTTATAGAAACATAATCTATTAATAAATTTATTTTTTTAATTTATTAAATACTTTATTTACTAGTTCTTTTTGTTTCTCAGTTTTGCTAGAAAACTTTCTCGCGAAAAAACATTTTGAATTCATTATTAAATCATAATCATCTATATCAAATGTATATGGTTTTCCCCTATTCCAATCTATTAATCTAAAAGATGTTTCTGGATCACTTTTTTTATAATTATAGATATTATTTTTGAAATCAGAATTCCATGTTAAAGTTTGAACATACATTTCATCAGTACAAATTCCTTTTTCAAAATAAGTGTGAATCATGCTCTTGTTATCTAATACATATTTTGCCAAATCATTAGAAATACTATACCACTCTAATCCATTTTTAAATTCAATATTTGCATTTTTAACTCTGTTTACTCCAACTAATTCTTGTATATCAACAAATATATCATTTAAGAAATAATGAAATTTATCTCTTTTTTTAAATTTCAAATAATAATATTGTACCCTATCTTTGCAATATACATTATTAAATGTCACATATTCATATTTATTAGTATGAAAATATTGATATATTTCTTCTGAAGATTTTATTGGTAAATCTGTTCCAGAAATCAAATGATAATATTCATAATTATTTTTTATTGCTGATTCTAGTAGTTTTAAATGACATTCAATTTGAGAAAAATCTCCCCAATATACTTTTATTCTATCAATAAAATATATGTTACTTTTTTGTGGTAAACTTTTAAAAAATTCAAAATCAAATTTTTTTACTTTCTTATCAATATGAATGTATAAATCATTATGCTCATTATCAAGTAATAAAATTAATTTTTCTAGTATGTAAAAATCTTCATGTGCCATGATAAGATATGCATGTTTTTCATTCATAACAGTCTCCTTTAACAATTTTAAGATATCATATTTTTTAATTTTTAACAATATAAAACATTTTATTTCATTTATTTTAATATTATTGACAGTAATTTTATTTAAGTATAAAATATTTTTATACAAATGAGAAAGGAGAATTAAAATGGAAGAAAAAGAACCATTTAAAATTAAATTTACAACTGTTTTAATTATAGTTTTAATGCTTATGGCAATTATTGGAATATTAGCTTTTAATCTTAGGAGATTAGAAGATAGAGTTGCTGTTTTAAGTGCAAATAACCCAGAAACTCTTGGAAAAAATGTTGCTGGTGTTCCAGAAATTAATGATTATGATTACTACAGTGAAAACTATAAAAGAGCATTGGATGCTATACTAGATGAATCTAATACTACTTATGAATCAACATTGACCAAATATGTTAATGAAGTAATTGGTACTGTTGAACTTGACGTTTTAGGTGATGTATATTTCAGTTTAAACACAAACAGTCCATTATATTCAAAATACGGAAAAAATCCAAAAGTTTTATCAGATGTTATTGATTTTCAATTAGGATATGTTGGTAAAGAGGTAAGTGGACTATACTTCTTACATAGAGACGGTACTGTTTCTGAAGTAAAATTATTAGAGGCTCAATCTTCAGGAGAAATAGCAACTTCAAAAATTGAAGGGCTTAATAATATTGTAAAAGTTATCGAAATATCAACTCCAGCAACTTCAATTCCTGGATTTGTTGATATTAATGGAAACATTTATAATTACGAAGGCGAAGCATTTGAATAAAATACAAATAAAAAACGACTACATTTAAGTAGTCGTTTTTTTGTTATTTAAGTAAGTGAGTTTAATCTTTCAATTACATTTTCAAGCATTTGCCTATAGTTTTCAAGTTTTGCTTTCTCCTCATTTACTTTAGCTTCTGGAGCTTTATTTACAAATCCTGGATTTGAAAGCATCTTCTCTCCTCTTTGTACCTCTGCTTCTAATCTTGTCTTTTCATCTTGCAATCTTTTTATTTCTTCTTCAATATCTACTAATTCTTCAAATGGAATATATGCTTTAATATCATCTATATTTATTGAAACTGCATTTTGAGGAATATTAGATTCATCTTTTTCAAATATTATTTCGTTTGCAAATCCTAATTTTAACAAGAATTCTTCTGCTTCTTTAATACTTGCCTTATTTTCTGGATTTGTAATTATAATTAATTTTGATTTTTTTGTAGGATGAACATTCATCTTTGTTCTTATGTTTCTTATTTCAGTAATTAATCTCTTTATTCTCTCAATTTCATCTTCTTCTGAATCAAACATATATTCATCTCTAATTGTAGGCCATTTTGAAACCATTATATCTTCTGTTCCAAAACATATTAATTTTGAATATATTTCTGAAGTTATAAATGGCATAAATGGATGAAGTAGTTTAAGTGTGCTTCCAAATACATGATTTAATATATCTGAAACTGCAACTCTAACTTCTTCTTTTTCAGAATAAATTCTTGGTTTAACCATTTCAATATACCAATCACAGAACTCATTCCACATAAAACTATAAATTTTATCAAGTGCAATTCCAAGATCATAATTATCAATGTTTCTAGAAACTTCTTCAACTAACTTATCAAATTTATTTAATATCCATTTATCTTCAATTCTTAAAAGTTCACTATTATATTTATGATTTTTTTCATAAACTTCATAATAAAATTCTCTTACTTTGTCATCATCTGCCAAGTTCATTGTTATGAATTTTGCAGCATTCCAAACTTTATTTGCAAAATTAGCTGCTTGATCCAATTTTTCAGGCATAAATCTAATATCATTTCCCATTGTTGTTCCAGACAAAAGTGAAAATCTTAATGAGTCTGTTCCATATTTCTCAATTACCTCTAATGGATCTATTCCATTTCCAAGAGTTTTAGACATTTTTCTTCCTTGACTATCTCTTACAATACCATGTATTAAACAATCTTTAAATGGTGCTTTTCCTGTAAATTCTAGTCCCTGTGTCATCATTCTTGATACCCAGAAAGTAATAATATCAAAACCTGTAACTAATGTTTGTGTTGGATAAAAATCTTTATAATCTTCTGCTTCAGTATTTGGCCAACCTAGTGTAGAAAACGGCCAAAGAGCTGAACTAAACCATGTATCTAATGTATCTGGATCTTGTTTTAAATTTGTACTTCCGCACTTTTTACATTTTTCTGGTTTTGCTTTTGCAACATGTATTTCACCACAATTTTGACAATAATATGCTGGTATTCTATGTCCCCACCAAAGTTGTCTTGAAATACACCAATCTTGAATATTATCTAACCAGTTAAAATATTGTTTTTCATATCTTTGAGGAACAAATTTCATTTCACCATTTCTTACACTATCTGCAGCTCTTTTTCCTAAATCTTTCATAGAAACAAACCATTGCTCTGAAATTTTAGGTTCAATTGTGTTTTTACATCTCTCGCATTTTGCAACATTATGTGTATATTCCTCAGTACTTACTAATGCACCAATTTTCTCTAGTTTCTCTACTATCTTCTTTCTTGCTTCTAGTAAATCCATTCCTTTATATTCAGGAACTAAATCTCCCATTTTGTAATCTTTATCAAAAACTTCTACTATTTCTAAATTATGACGAAGTCCAGCCTGATAGTCATTCATATCATGTGCTGGTGTGATTTTAACGCATCCTGTTCCAAATTCCATTTCAACAAAGCTATCTGCTATAATTGGAATCTCTTTATTCATAATTGGAAGTATGCATGTCTTTCCAACTAAATCTTTATATCTTTCATCATCTGGATGTACAGCAACTGCTGTATCTCCAAGCATTGTTTCAGGTCTTGTTGTCGCAACTTCTATGTATTTATCATTAGTTCCTGTGATTTTATATCTTATATGCCATAAGTGTGATGGTTCCTCATGATATTCAACTTCTGCATCAGAAATTGTTGTTTTGCAATGTGTGCACCAATTTACCATTCTAGTTCCTTTATATATTAAACCTTTTTCATATAATCTAATAAATTGTTCTAAAACTGCATCACTCATTCCTTCATCTAGTGTAAATCTATTTCTATCCCAATCGCAAGAACATCCTAGTTTTCTTTGTTGTGTTTGAATAATTCCACCATATTTATGAGTCCAATCCCAAGTTTCTTCTAAGAATTTTTCTCTGCCCAAATCTTCTTTTGTTTTTCCTTCAGATTTTAGTTTTTGAACAACTTTCATTTCAGTAGATATAGCAGCATGATCAGAACCAGGAAGCCATAATGTTCTGTATCCTCTCATTCTTTTATATCTAATTAAAATATCTTGAAGTGTTCCATCTAATGCATGTCCCATATGAAGTTTACCTGTTACATTTGGTGGTGGCATCATTATACAATAGGCTTCTTTTGTTTTATCATCACTTGGTTTAAAATAACCTTTCTTTTCCCAATCTTCATATAATCTATCTTCAAATTCTTTTGGATCAAATTTATCATTTAATTTATGTTTCTCGTTCATAATATACCTCCTATTTTAAATAATTTTAAAATATTTTTTGTATTCTGAAATTATTTTTTTGTTTTGTCTAAAAATTACTGAATAAATTAAGTAGTCTTCCCAAAGTACTATCTCATCTGAATCTCTATCATGCAAAGTACTATATTCTTTTAAAAAAGTTTTTAGTCCTTCTAGTTTACTATTTAGTTCAATAGCTTCATTTGTTCTATATCCCGATTTTTCTTCGTTGTATATTTGATATGCACAGAAAAAACCCCAGACGAGTATAACTACTAAAGCTCCTAATCCTTCGCCTAATTTTCCAAAAATACCTTTTAATATATTAGCAAATATTGATAAGGCAAAAAGCAATAATGCTGACCTTCCAATTATTTTGAAATCCATTGTAGACCTATGTTCTTCTAAAATTCCACTTTTGTATCCATCATAAAGTATATCATTCCACAAAGTTTTGGCCTCTATTTCTTTTTTACCTCTTTTTAATCTTCCATATATATATCTTTCTGACATACTCATATTATAATCATCTTCTTTTAGAAACTCTATTTCTCCGTTATTAAGTTTTATATACTTTTTATTTTCTAATCTTAGTAGTCCCGCCGTTACAGCGACGACTGGATCATAGTTCATTTGATCTATATATGAAAGAGTTACGGGAGAATACGTTTCTAAAATATCTCTATATAGTTCTTTACTTCCAAGAAAATCTACTTTGTCTAATTTTTGAACTCTAACAGTAGTATGTGCAAGCAAATTTACAATCCATCCTATAATTCCTATAGTCAAGAAAAAACTTGTAAAAAAAGCTGCAACCCATCCTGTATTTATAAGTGCCTCTTTCAATCTTCCCACAAATCCATTTTCAGTTGCACTGGCTATTAGTGATATTGGAAATACTATTAATATGTAACCTATTATAAATGTTGCAAATATTTTAATATTCTCTTTGCTAAATATCGAGTATCTCATTTTATCCACCTCCTAAAAAACAAAACCCTTATGCTTATAAAAGCATAAGGGCAATTATTTATCGCGGTACCACCTTAATTATTAAAACTCTATAGTTTTAACATCTCGTAAGTTTTTAACGTTACTTAAACGGATATACTTAAAGTTATTTTCGGCATATCTACTAAAAAAGCTACCTTCAGCAAATCTTTCTATAAGAAGCTCTCAGCGCATTCACTTCTTTTCTCTTTCTAGAGTATTTGCTTACTCCTCTTTTCTCAAACGTATTTAAATTATGTAAATATAATAACATAATTTTGTAAAAAAAGTCAATTATTTTTAAAAAATATTGATTAAAAATGATTTTATTATATAATATTATAGAAGAAAATGTTAAGGAGGACTTTATGAAAATCAAAAATAAATCTATTATTGCTATAGCAATATTAAGTATAATAATTGTCATATTATTAATATGCTTAATAATTTCTAAAAAATCAAATACTAACTCTTCTGTAAACAAATCAAATGGTTTACAAATTGTTAATTATTCATATGTAGAGCATGATGAAAATGTACTTATGGTGGAAGTTAAAAACAATTCTTCTGAAACTTATTCAAATATAAATCCATATGTTATTTTTTACGACTCAAATAATATCCCTTTTGGTATGGATTATGATGCTACAGTTAATAATTTTGAGGCTGGAACAACTAGATATTTTTATTTCTCTAGAGCATTTAAAGATTTCAGCAGAATAGAGATTGGTTTATTTCCAAATACTTTTGTAGAAACTGCACAAACTAATCTTTATAAAGATATAACTTATAATGTTGAAAACCTAGAAGACGAAAATGGAGACAAAAGAATTATTATTTCAGGTGAGAACAAATCTGACAAAAAAGCTTATTTAATATATCAAATAGGATATTATTCAAATAATGAACTATTCTATTATGAAAACTTTATCACATACGCTGAAAGTAATTCCAAATTTGAAGAACCTAGTTACTTAAAAAATAAATTTTATAATGGAGATCCATTCCCAGAAGATTATACTTCAAAAGTAATATTAGCAGAAGCATTTGAACTACCACAAGTTAATTATGAAGCCTCTGAAACAGAAACTCCAAATGAAGAAAATATAGAAAACGAATCAAATGTTGTAGAAATAAATTAATAAAAAAGAAGCACTTTAGTGCTTCTTTTTTTATTCTTCAACATCATTTATAACATTTGATATCATCTTTGTTAATTCTATTGGATAATATATTAATTTAAAATATTTTCTTAATAATTCTTTATCTAAATCAGATTTAAATCTAGGTGGCTCAAATAATCCATGTCCACATCTAAATCTAAAATATATCTTTTCGTTTTCTATTTTTAGTTCAAAATTATATTTTGGATGTTCTCTTCTCAACTCATTAAATTTTTCTATTAGTTCTGGTGTAAAGATTTTTAAAGCTAAAATTTTGTCTTTTGTTAATAAATCATAATATTCTTCAAATTCTGCTGAATCTATTTCTATTCTATCTTTAGAATATCTATTAAGATGAGAATCACAATAGATATCTATTTTAGCTAATAGGTTTCTTTTTAGTTTTACAACCCCATAAAGTCCTGAAAATGTTTCATAGCTGTGTTTTTCTGTATGTCCATTCTCTCTGTATGTTTCAACACGTTCTGTTTTTATTTCAGCTAACTGGATTTCGCTTCCATTATCAAATTTTCCAAATATTCTATCTTCTGAGTAATATGCATTAAAATTATTATCAAATTTTGACATATTATAATCTCTTAGACTTATTCCATATTTTGAATCAAAAAATAAGTTGCTATCATATGTTTTAACAAGTCCTTTAATTACCTCATTTTTGTATATTTCTCTATAAAAATCATTTCCTTTTAACAAGACAAACATTAATACTAAGAATGCAATTGCTGCAAATAAAATTGCGAATGCATTACTTTGGTTTACAACAAAAATAATTAAATCAATTATCACAAGTACAACAAGAAGTCCCAAAATAAATGCTCTTTTCTTACTTCTTGCATCCTTCAACCTTTCACTTGTTAACATATTTACTTTATCATATATTTCGTCAAATCTTTCCATTTTATTACCCTATTACATATCAATTTTTATATTTTCTTTTTTATAATCTTCTATTTCAAATAACTTTTCTTTCTCAAAAGAGAATACATTTGCAAATACAGAATCTGGAAAAGTTTCTAGTGTTGTATTATATAAAGTAACATCTCCATTATATAATCTTCTAGCTGCTTGAAGTTCATCTTCAATTTTTCTTAAACTTTTTTGCAAATCTAAAAACTGATCACTCGCTTTTAATTCTGGATATTTTTCAATTATTCCAATTACTTTATTAAGTTCTGTATATGTTTTAGCACCATCGTCTAGGTTATTATTTTTTTCATATTCAGCCCTCATTTGTGTTACCTTTTCAAATGTTGATTGTTCATATTTTGAATATGCTTTTACACATTCTACTAAATTTGGAATTAAATCAAATCTCTTATTTAGATAAACATCTATTGTAGATTTAGAGTGTTTAACTTTATTTCTTAATCTTGTAAATTTATTAAATTCAATAATAACTGCCAATACTACAATAAAAACAATAATAACTATAACATATAACAACATTTTCTATACCTCTTTTCTTTAATAAATTATTATATCCTCGAGTTTCACTGTATCTGTGATTTCCTCTCCTACAGTTCTAACTCGATAATAAATTATTTTCTCTTTTAAATTATTTTTTCTGCAATCTAATAAGAATCTTCCTAATTGTTCTTTTGGAATACAATATCTTATTTCATCATCATACTCCATAAATCCAACATTTTCTTCTGTTTCTTTATTTATTAATTCATAAGGATTTATTCCTTCTGTATCAACTTTAAGTTCGATTAAATACTCATTTTCACCAACTGCTGTTACTCTACCTAAATTGTAAAAATTTGCTATTAAAACGTTTACAGGCATCTTATGATTTAATTCTGGGAAGAAGTTATCTATGTTAATAAAATCTTCTCTATGAATCCATTGTAAATAATCAAACTTGCTAATAACAACATCTTTTTCATTTTTCTCTGATGCTTCTATTAACTGATTTGTTATTTTATCTTTATACGGAATAATATAATTTATTTGAGCAAGAGTGCTTGGAGAGTATTTTGAAAAAACAACTAAAGTTAATAAAATTGATACTCCAGCAATAAATATATTTTTATCTTTAAAAAAGTCTGCTAATATAATTACATTATTAGCTAACACAATCATAAACATTAATTCATATGCTAAAAATGCTCTAGGTGGAAAGTAAGATATCAGTGCCATTGGAAGTGAAGCTACTAATGCCGGTAAAATAAAATATAAAAACTCTTCTTTTATTGTATTCCATTTATACTTTTTCCAATTTCTTTTTAAGAAGATATTTAGTTCTTCTTGTTTCGCTAATTCTTTATTTTCTACTAGAAATGCTCCTAACATACTTAATAGAACTACTTCTAATACTTTTTTATTCATTTTATAATTATTTAAAAATGCTAAAGATATTCCTTTTCCTTCTGAATCCATTCTATGGAAATTACCTGGTGCAAATATATTAGCAAATGCTCCAAGGCAGAACATTATAAATATTAAAGTAACAAAGATTTTTTTAGTTTTATCAAAATTCCAATATTTTTTTATATTAAATCCAATTACAGCACATAAAAATGCTCCACCAACAAATGCAGTATTTTCATGCATAAATCCTGCAATAAAAGCATAAAGTGTTAATGCAATTAATCCTAGTTTGTTTATTCGTTTTTTATCAAAGAAATAATTATAAAATAGATATATAAAAATACTTAAAAACATTGCTGGCCAAAGATAATTTAATGCTCCACTAACCCATGCAAACTTCTCACCAAACATTGTACTATATGCTAAATATCCAAAAACTGCAAGTATAGATAAAAATGTACTTTTCTTTCCTAATACTTTTGGAATTGTTAATACAAAAATCATGAATGCTATTGTATTTACAATTTCAAACACGTGTGCATTCATATTTCTAAAAATTCCGACTAACACATGTGGTATTACTCTTCCAGTCCAATGAGTATAAAAATATCTTCCTGTCTCAATGCAATCTAAAAGATTACTTACTTTTGATCCATCTGATCTTCCTTGCACCCAAGTATAATTATAATCATCAGGGCTTAAAAGTACTGAACGATTAAGTAAAAAAATACTAATAGCAATTAATAATATTAATCCTATCTTTGACAATACTATTATTAATTTTTTTAAATCAATTGTTTTTCCAAATAGTGTAATTTCTGTTTTCATTTATAGTTCTCCCAAATATTAACCAAAAAACCTTACTGTGTAACTTGCTGAAAATACTTGATTTGGTTTTAATTCTATTAAATCTTCTTTTTCTTCAAAAATTCCATTTGAAGAAACTTTATCTGCAGTATTAAACCAAGGCTCAATACATACAAAGTGTGCTCCTGGTTTTGACCAAATTCCAAGGTAAGGAAAATCTTTAAAATCAAATGATAACACTGTTTTTGTTTCTGTTTTTAAATAAACAATTCTTGATTTCAAATTTTTTATAATTATCGCATCATTTTCAAATGTTTTATTGTTTAAATAAATTCTATTTTCTCTAATAAATTTTTGTTTTTTACATGGCTCATCTATTACTAAACCATTTTCTAATTGATATACTTCAATACAATCTTCTACATCTTCAAACTCCAGTCTGTATTGTCCGCTTGGATAATCACACACATACGCAGGATGTCCTCCAAGACCAAAATATATCATTTTATCATCTTTATTAACCACTTTATAATTTGTTGTTACTGAATCTTTTCCAATCTCATAAGAAATATATAATTCAAATTTGAAAGGATATTTTTTTAATGTTTCTTCATTATATTTTAATACATATGAGTTTTCACCTATTCTTTCAAATTCCATATCTCTTGCAAAACCATGTTGACTCATCTCATATGTTTTTCCTTCGATAATTGTTTTTCCATCTTTTAGTTTTCCAACAATTGGAAATAAAACTGGGCTATGTCTATTCCAATCTTTTTCACCATCATGTAATCTTTCAAATCCATCTTTTTCTATTGAAATAAGTTCTGCTCCTTTAGAAACAGTTTTAATCTTAATCATACTAAAATCTCCTTAAGAAATATAGTATTCTTATTCTATCATTTGTATTCGTTTTTTTCAATAAAAACTTAAATTTGCAAGTAATTATAAATTAAAAAAGATTGGAATTTGTCTTCCAATCCTTTTTTTTTATATTTAAATTGTTGAAACACGTAATGTGATTTCTTCTAAAACCTCTAGTAAAGCTCTTACAGTATCTAATGATGTGAACATAGTAACATTATTTTCCACAGATGCTCTTCTTATCTTAAAGCCATCATTTTCTTGTGTTAAAGAATCTAAACTAGATGTATTAATAACATAGCTTACATATCCTTTTCTAATAGAATCTAATATTTCTTCACTTCCTTCGCTTATTTTCTTTTTAATTCTTGTTTTAATTCCATGTTTTTTCAAGAAATCTCCTGTTCCTTTTGTAGATTCTATATTAAACCCTAATTGATAAAATTTTTCTATTAGTGGAAGTGCCTCTTCTTTATCCTTATCAGCAAGTGTTACAAATACTGTTCCATAATTTACAACATGCATTCCTGAAGATTGTAATGCTTTATATAGTGCCCTTGTAAATTTTTGATCATATCCAATTGCTTCTCCTGTTGACTTCATTTCTGGAGAAAGATATGTATCTAATCCTTTTAATTTTGAGAAAGAGAATACTGGTGCTTTTACATACCACCAATCTTTTTCTTTAGGATAAACTTCTGTAAATCCTTGTTGTTTTAAAGTTTTTCCAAGCATAACTAATGTTCCAATATCTGCCAAAGAATATCCCGTAGATTTTGATATAAATGGAACTGTTCTTGAAGAACGAGGATTTACCTCAATTACATATACATCATTATTTTTATCAACTATAAATTGTATATTATATAATCCTACAATTCCAATTCCTAATCCAAGTTTTACTGTATAATCAATTATTTTCTCTTTTACTTTTTTATCTATATCAAAAGTTGGATATATACTAATACTGTCTCCTGAATGTATACCTGTTTTTTCAATATGTTCCATAATTCCAGGAATAAATACATCTTTTCCATCACATACAGCATCAACCTCTAGTTCTCTACCCATAATATATTTATCAACTAATACTGGGTTTTTAGTGTTTATTGAAACAGCATCTGTTAGATATTTTACTAATACTTCTCTATTAAATACAATCTGCATTGCTCTTCCACCAAGAACATAACTTGGTCTAACTAGCACTGGATACCCTATTCTCTCTGCAACTTTAATTCCATCTTCAATATTTGTTACTGCATCACCTTTTGGTTGAGGAATTTTTAGTTTATTCATTACTTTTTCGAAAGCATCCCTATTTTCCGCTCTTTCAATAGCATCAAAATCAGTACCGATTATTTTTACTCCTCTTTCAACAAGACTTTCTGCCAAGTTAATTGCAGTTTGTCCACCAAGTGATGCAACAACTCCTAATGGTTTTTCTAAATCGATTATATTCATTACATCTTCTGTTGTAAGTGGCTCAAAATATAATTTATCACTTGTTGTATAATCAGTTGAAACTGTTTCTGGGTTATTATTAATAATTATAGCTTCAATTCCATATTCTTTTATTGTTTTTACTGCATGTACAGTTGAATAATCGAACTCTACACCTTGTCCGATTCTTATAGGTCCTGCTCCAAGAACAATTATCTTTTTATTATTTGTTACTATAGATTCATTTTCTTCTTCATAACTTGAATAGAAATATGGCACATAACTATCAAACTCACTAGCACAAGTATCTATCATCTTATAAACAGGATATATTTTATTTTTCTTTCTTAGCATATATACATCTTTTTCAGTCATATTCCAAATTTCTGCAATTGCAGGATCTGAAAACCCCATTCTTTTAGCTTCTCTTAATGAATCTGGTTTTCCAACATTTTCAGCAAGTTTCTTCTCAAAATCAGTAATCTTTCTAATACTATTTAAAAATAACTTATCAATTTTTGTAGCATTATAAACATCATCTATATCAACATTTTTTCTAAAAATTTCAGCTAAAGCAAATAATCTATCATCTGTTCCTTCAGCAATATATTCCATTAATTTTTTTGCGCTCCAACCATTAAACTTTTTGTGTTTTATATGATTTACACCTATTTCTAATGAGCGAACTGCTTTTAAAAAGCTTTCTTCTATTGTTCTACCAATACTCATTATTTCTCCAGTGGCTTTCATTTGTGTACTTAATTTATTTGAAGCAAGTGGAAATTTATCAAATGGAAATCTTGGCATTTTAGTTACAACATAATCTAATGTTGGTTCAAAACTTGCTGGTGTATTTGCTATTTGAATTTCATCTAATCTTAATCCAACTGCTATTTTAGCAGATACTCTAGCTATAGGATATCCACTAGCTTTAGAAGCAAGTGCTGAAGATCTTGAAACTCTTGGATTTACTTCAATTACATAGTATTCAAATGAATCTGGATCTAGGGCAAATTGAACATTACATCCACCTTCAACTTTTAGTGCACGTATTATTTTTAAACTACTATCTCTTAATAAATGATATTCTTTATTTGTTAATGTTTGACTTGGTGCAACAACTATTGAATCTCCTGTATGAATTCCAACAGGGTCTACATTTTCCATATTACAAATTGTAATAGCAGTATCATTACTATCACGAATTACTTCATATTCTATTTCTTTAAATCCTTTTATACTTTTTTCCACAAGTACTTGTCTTACTGGTGATAACTCTAGAGCATTTTTCATTATTTCTCTAAGTTCTTTTTCATCATCTGCAAAACCTCCACCTGTTCCTCCTAATGTAAATGCAGGTCTTAATATTACTGGATATCCTATTTCTTCTGCAGCTCTTATTCCTTCATCAATTGAATGTGCAATTTGTGATGGAAGTATTGGTTCTCCAATTTTTTCACATAATTCTTTAAACTTTTCTCTATCTTCTGCTTTTTCTATGCTTTCAGGGGTTGTTCCTAAAATTTCTACTTGGCATTCTTGTAAAACACCTTTTCTTGCAAGTTGCATCGCTAAATTAAGAGCAGTTTGACCTCCAAGTCCTGGAATAATGGCATCTGGCCTTTCAAATCTTATTATTTTAGCTACATATTCAAGTGTTAAAGGCTCCATATATATTTTATCTGCAACTTGTTTATCAGTCATAATTGTAGCTGGATTTGAATTAATTAAAATTACTTCATATCCCTCTTCTTTTAATGCTAAACATGCTTGTGTTCCAGCATAATCAAATTCTGCTGCTTGTCCAATTATAATAGGGCCTGATCCAATTACTAAAATCTTTTTTATATCTTTTCTTTTTGGCATCTTATTTTCTCTCCTTTTTTAACATAGTAAAAAATTCATCAAACAAATACCCACTATCTTGTGGACCTGGAGCACTTTCTGGATGGTATTGTACAGAAAATACTTTATCTTTTTTGCACTCTACTCCTTCTATAGTGTTATCTAATAAATTAATATGTGTTACTTCTAGATCTGTCTTTTTTAAACTTTCATTATTAACAGCATAACTATGATTTTGACTTGTTATTTCTATTTTTCCTGTCTTTAAATTCTTAACAGGATGATTTCCACCTCTGTGACCAAATTTCAATTTATATGTTTTAGCTCCATACGCCAAACTTATAATTTGATGTCCTAAACATATTCCAAATATTGGTTTTTTGCCTATTAAATTCTTAATAGTTGTAATTGTTTCTTTTACATCTTCAGGATCTCCCGGTCCATTTGATATAAATATTCCATCAGGCTTTAATGCTAATATATCTTCTGCTGTTGTATTATATGGTACAACTATAACATTTCCTCCTCGTTTGTTTAGACTTCTTACAATATTAAGCTTTATTCCACAATCTATTGCTACTATATTATATTTTGCATTTGTTGTTCTTGAATACCATTTTTTCTTACAACTAACTTGTGATACTGCATCTTTTGGAATTTTATATTCTTTTAATTTTTTAAGAGCATCTTCAGTTTTTGTTTTGCTAGATGTAATTATTACTTTTCTGCTTCCTAAATCTCTTATACTTCTTGTTATTTTTCTCGTATCTACACCATATATTCCAGGTATACCATTTTCTTCAAGCAATTCTGACAATGTATATGTATATCTAAAATTACTTGGTATGTCATTATAATCTCTTACAATAAGTCCTCCTATAGTCGGTTTTTTAGTTTCAAAATCATCATCATTAATTCCATAATTTCCAATAATTGGATATGTCATAACAACCATTTGATATGTATACGACGGATCTGAAACTACCTCTTGATATCCGACCATTGATGTGTTAAAAACTACTTCGCAGATTCTTTCTGTATCGGCTCCGAATCCATATCCATAGTATTCACTCCCATCTTCAAGTACAATTTTTCGATTAAAATCTTTCATCTGTTTTCTACCTTTCTTTAAAAACTTAAAAAAAAGAATTCTATTAAAAATAGAATTCTATAAATTGTTAACCACGAATAATTCTCTATTAATATGAGAATTTTTAAAAATAATATTTAGTTTCTTTAATCTAGTTAATTTTATCATCTTACTTCCTTTTATACTTCTGGTTTTAAGATTAGTTCTCCTAATTCTTCTTCCTCACCATATTTATCAATAAAATAAATCATATATTTATCTTCAAGTTTTTTTACTTTAAATAATTTTGTTCCATTACTTGCTGAACCATTTTTGTTTATTACTGATGTAGCTATATCACTATTAAAAGCTCCTGGATTTATATAATATTGATCTTCAACTAAATTATCATTAATATCTTTTAATGGTTCTAAATAACCTTGATCTAGCAAATAAGCAACTATTGTTTCCGTAGTATAAATTTCATCTATGTCTTTTTGATTTTCAGATGCATATTTATAATCTAAAACATATTTTTCTTTTATAATTAAATTTAATTTATCAACTATTTCTGTTTTATTATATTCTGTATCTACTTCTTTATATTGATCTATTACACCTTGTTTTCCGAATAACTTTTTTCCTACAAAAACGGCTACAATTATTAATAATATTATTATAAAAAGTAATGATAAAATGGAAAAGATGTCTTCTCTTTTCATTTATTATTTACTCCTTTAAAACATTTCTTTTATTTTTAGAAATTATACCTTTTTTTATTAAAAATTTCAATATATTTTATACTATTTTTATATTTTCTTCTGTAACAATTTCTTTAAATATGGCAAGCACCTTGTCATTCAAAAGCAATCCTCCGCATGGTTTTACATCTTCATTATCTACAATTTCTAATTTAACATTTGCTCTATCACCTGCAAAAAATTTAATTGCTCCTCTTAATTTGGATTTTACATTTTCATCTAAATTAGTTATATTAATTTGTAGTGTTTTCACAGTATTTATTTTTTGAGAAGACTTATTTATTTCTCTTTCCATTTGCTCACTTATTTCTTTAATCTCTGTTGCTACAATCTTTGCATTCTCGTCTTCCCTAATGCTTAGTCTTCCTTCAACCATAACAATATTTTCATTTACTAAAAATGAACTTGCTTTTGAATACACACTATCAAATACTATTATTTCTACATTACCATAAAAATCTTCCATATTTAAGAATGCCATTGTTGTATTTTTCTTAGTAAATTTTTTATTTACTTTATTAATTATTCCAACAAATTTCACATTTTGATTGTCTTTATAAGTTCTTGATTCTCCAAATTCTTCTACTTCTTCATTTATTTTAGCAAAATCTATCGTGCTAATATTAGAGTATTTATTTATAAAATCTTTAACCTTTTCTAGTGGATGTCCAGATATATATACTCCAAGCATTTCTTTTTCTAAACTTAATTTTTCATTTTCTGGCATTTCTTCTTTTTCTATGAATACATATTTTTGTTGTTCTATTATATCTTCATTATCTGTCATCAAATCAAACATTGAAACTTGATTTTCCATTTTAGTTTTTGATTCATTATTTATAGAATCTAGAATACCTTCAAAAGATGCTAATAATGTTGCTCTAGTTTTTCCAAAATCATCAAAGGCTCCTGCGTTTATTAAACTTTCTATACACCTTTTATTTATTGCCGCATCTTTTGTTCTTTCGCAGAATGATGTAAAACTTTCAAATAATCCATTTTTTTCACGTTCTAAAACAATATCATCTATTACAGCAACTCCAACATTTTTTATACTTCCAAGGCCAAATCTAATTTTATTATCTTTTACTGTGAATTTTGTACTACTATAATTTATACTTGGATTTAAGATTTCTATTCCCATATCTTTGCAGTCTTGAATATATATAGGAATTTTATCTAGATTTCCCAAAAAGCTATTTAATGTCGCAGCCATTAATTCTTCTTTATAGTATTTTTTTAAATATGCAGTCCTATAAGATATAACCGCATATGCTGCAGCATGTGATTTGTTAAATGCATATTTTGCAAATTCTGCCATTTCATCAAAAATTTTATCTGCTGATTTTGCATCTATTCCATTTCTAACGCAACCAGGAACAACAACATTGCCATTTTCGTCTACTTGTCCATTGATAAAAACTTCACGCTCTTTTGCCATAACATCAAGTTTTTTCTTTCCCATTGCACGTCTTACTAAGTCTGCTCTTCCAAGAGAATAACCTGCTAAATCTCTAACAATTTGCATTACCTGTTCTTGATATACCATACATCCATAAGTAACATTTAAAATTGGCTCTAACGCTGGATGTGTATATTCATTATGTCCAGGATTAAATTTTCCTTTAATATACCTTGGAATCTGTTCCATCGGTCCTGGTCGATATAATGAAACTCCTGCAATAACATCCTCTAAGCTATCTGGTTTTAATTCTTTCATTACATTTGTTATTCCTGTACTTTCAAATTGGAATATTCCAAATGTCTTTCCATCTTGCCATAATTTGTATACTTCAGGATCATCCATATTATCATCAAATTTAACATCTATTCCCCTGTTTTGTTTTACAAGTTCAATGCAATTTGCAATTACGCTTAATGTTCTAAGTCCTAAGAAATCCATTTTTAGTAAGCCAAGTTCTTCTAGTGTTGTCATTGTAAATTGTGCAACAACGTTTCCATCATTTGTACAAAGTGGAACATAAGTATCTACTGGATCTTTTGTTATTACAACACCACATGCATGTGTAGAAGCATTTCTTGGCATTCCTTCTAAGCCTTTTGCAATATCTATAATTCTTTTTGTTGTTTCATCAGAGTCGTATAATTCTTTTAACTCTCTATTTTGTTCTATTGCTTTATCTAGTGTCATGTGAATTTCGAATGGAATCATTTTAGCAATTTTATCTACATCACTATATGGAACATCTAACACTCTACCAACATCTCTTATTACACTTTTCGCAGACATTGTTCCAAAAGTAATAATTTGAGAAACATGATCTCTTCCATATTTATTTGCTACATAATCTATAACTTCTTGTCTTCTTTCATCAGAAAAGTCAACATCAAAATCAGGCATAGAAATTCTTTCAGGATTTAAAAACCTTTCGAAAAGCAAATTATATTTTAATGGGTCTATATCAGTAATTCCAATTGCATAAGCAACTATTGAACCTGCACCTGAACCACGCCCTGGTCCTACTGGAATGCCAACTGATTTTGCATAATGAATATAATCCCAAACTATTAAATAATAATCAACATATCCCATTTTAGAAATAACAGAAAGCTCATATTCTGTACGATTTTTTACTTCTTCAGAATAGTTTTTTCCATATCTTTCCTCTATTCCATTCCATGTTAATTCTCTAAAATATTCTTCATGTGTTTTATATTTTTTAGGAACATCATAATTTGGAAGTTTTGTTACTCCAAATTCAAAATCATAATTACATTTTTCTGCTATTTTTACTGTATTCTCAATTGCCTCTGGCACAGCTGAAAAATAATCAGCCATCTCTTCTGGTGATTTAATGTAAAACTCATTTGACTCAAATCTCATTCTATCTTCATCATGAATTTTTTTACCTGTTTGAATACAAAGTAAAATCTCATGATTATAACTATCCTCTTGTTTTAAATAATGTGCATCATTTGTTGCAACAAGAGGAATTCCTGTCATTCTTGATAATTGTATTAACTTTTGATTTGCTAAAACTTGTGCTTGTACACCATTATTTTGAATCTCTAAATAATAATCTTCGCCAAACACTTTTTTATGCCATAGAGCTATTTCTTTAGCTTTTTCAAAATCATCTTGAAGTAAGGCTTTATTTACACTACCAGCTAAACAAGCACTTGTACAAATAAGTCCTTCACTATATTTTTCTAATATTTCTAAATCTATTCTTGGTTTATAATAATATCCTTCAGTAAAACTTAAAGATACTAATTTTATAAGGTTTTGATATCCTGTTTTATTTTTAGCAAGTAAAATAAGATGTGAATAATTGTCATCAATTCCAGATTCTTTTTCAAATCTGGAACGTGGTGCAACATATACTTCACATCCAATAATTGGTTTAATCCCTTCAGCAATACATTCTTTATAGAAATTTACAGCTCCATACATAACTCCATGATCAGTAAGAGCAATTGCTTTCATTCCAAGCTCTTTTGCTCTTTTAGGTAGTTCTTTTATTCTACACATTCCATCTAGCAAGCTATATTCACTGTGCACATGTAAATGAACGAATTCAGCCATTTTCTTGCCCCCTTCTTAATGCAAGTTATATCATAATTTTATGCATTTATCAACTATCTATATAAAAGCAAGAAAAGAATAATTCTAAGAATTATTCTTTTCAAAATTTAAAGCAATTTAATAGATTCTGATATATTTTTTCCTTGTGTTTTTGGAATATTTATTATTTCGAATTTAGAAACTTTATCTCCGAATTTTATTTCAACAACATCACCAATCTTAACTTCATAACTTGGTTTAACTACTTTCCCATTAACAATTATTCTTCCATTATCTGCTGCATCATTTGCTACTGTTCTTCTTTTGATTACTCTGCTCATTTTTAAAAATTTATCTAATCTCATGTGTTTTCCTTTCAAAATTTAATTTGTTTGATTATATCATGAGATTTTTGTTATTTCAATATTTGTCTATTTCTTCTACACCTGGAACCATTAAATAAATCAACATTTGTAGTTAAAGTGTTTTCTTCTGTCTGAGTTGTATTTAATACATTATTTAGATTAGAATAAACATCTGTATATCCTGCTTCAACATTATTACACATATGATTATGTGTAATAATGTGAACAATTAATGCAGTTAAAAAAGAGATTATTATATATATTAGTGCCGCAAGTACTAATTCTGCTGTTCCTCCAAGTGCAAATGCAACAACAATAAATATTGAGAAAAAAATTCCAGAAACTTTAATAGGACTATTAATAAAGGTCTCAAATATAGCAGATAGTATAATTGTCGCCAAAGGAATTGCCAAAAAAACTAGTAGAGTATTCATATTATTAAACCCTCCTTAATGTTGGTTTAATAGTATTATATTCTACTAGTGTTAAATTAGTTCTAATAATTAACTTCTACTAGACAAAGTCCATGTGCTGGTAATGTTTTTCCTGCTCTTTTTCTATCTTTACTTTCAATAATTTCTGTAATTTCTTCTGGTTTAATTTTACCAATTCCTACATCTAATAATGTTCCTGAAATTATTCTTACCATATTGTATAAGAATCCACTTCCTGTTAATTCAATATAAACTCTATCATTTTTTTTAATAACTTCTGCTTTGTAAATTGTTCTAACACTATTCTTGCTGCTTGTACCACTTGCTTTAAAGCCTTTAAAATCATGTTCTCCTTCAAAGTATTTTGCAGCCTCTTGCATTTTTTTTATATCCAATTTTTGTGGAAAATGATATTCCATCTCTCTAAAAATAGCGCTACCATATTCTGAATTATTTATTGTATAACGATACTTCTTTGATTTTACTGAATATCTACTGTGAAATCTCTCATCAACTTCTTCAGCACTTTTTACTATAATACTCTTCTTTAATTTAGAATTTATTGCTATTGGAAATTTTTCTACTGGAAGATTGCTATTTGTTTTAAAATTTGCAGTTTGACCCAAACTGTGTACTCCAGCATCTGTTCTACCAGATGCAATAAGCTCTATTTCTTCACCTGTAATTTCTGAGATTGCTCTTTCAATCTCACCTTGAATATTTAATTTATTCGGTTGTTTTTGCCATCCATTAAAATCTCTTCCATCATATTCAATTATTAATTTTATATTTCTCATTTTTCTTTCTCCAACTATGCTTCAATTTTAGCATTTTTTTTGCATTTTTTCAACTCGAATTAGTTTGATTTATTTTTATTAATATGGTAGAATTCAAAATATATGGAGGTATTATATGGATTTATTAAAAGAAGCAAAAAAATCAAATAAAGAAGCATATCTCGCTTTAGTAGATAAATACAATGTTATTTTTTATAAAGTTGCAAGAATTTATCATCATTTAGACGTAGAACTTCAAACTTCAATTGAAAAAGCTTTGTTAAATACTTATCATGGTATTATTAATTGTAGAAATGAACATAGTTTTCTTTGCTTAGCAATACAAGAACTAGTTTCTGTATGTGAACAAAACAATAAAAAAATATCTAATAAAAATAATAATGATGAAGTAGCAGAAACTTTATTAAAAAACGCAAAATATAGAATGTATAAAACAGATTCTATCATTGAGAAAACTATCACAACTTTAGATAAGAATAATAGGCTTCCTGCATTACTATATTTTTATGTTGGATTAAGTGTAAAAGAAATTTCATATATTGCTAACATATCAAAATTAGATGTAAAGAAAAGTATTAATTCTTCAACCGAAAAATTATATGATCAATTAAAAGATAACTTTTTAGGAAATAAACAAGAAGAATTAATAAAAAATGCATATAAAGAAGATCAAATTAGTGATCAGCAATTATTTGATAAAATAACTGAAAATATAAAGAATTCAAAAGTAAAAGTTTCTACATTTTCACACACAAAACAAGTTTTTCTATTACTATTTTTATTATTAATACTATTAGGAGTTGGCTTATTCTTTGCAAATAAGTATTTTGATCTTTCTAGATTTATTCCAAATAATAATAAGCCTCTTATTACAAACGAAATAGAAAATAAAGTAGTTACTCAAAATAGAATTTCTAATTCCACAAATTCTGTTGAAAATGCTATTACAAATAAAATTGAAAACAACACAATTGATTCAAATACAGTCAATAATATTATAAATAATACTGCAAATACTGTTTTAAATAATGTTTCAAATAACACCATAAATAATGATGTCACAAATACTGTAGCATCTAATACTACTACAAACCGTGTTTCCAATGGTACTACATATGCTAATCTTTCACCATCAAATAAAATAGAAGATTATTCTGTTATTGATACTGAAGAAGTAAAAGATTTCATAAAAGATTTTGCAATTGGTATTAAAAGACTTTCATTAGATGAAGAAAACTTAGAAAGTAATACAATTTTACTTTATATAGCTAGACATTATTTTGATAAGAATTCTTCTAGTAGAAACTCATTAGATATAAACACAGATTTAGCTCCTAACCAAGCAAATATACACAAATTCTTAACAGAATTAACAGGAAAAGATTATTCAAGAACAAGTGTTGTGAGATCTTACAATAACTATGTTGGTTATACTTCTACAAGTAAATCATATATTTATGGAAAAGATATTAAAGAACTAGACTCAGAAAAATATACTGTATCAAGTATAGAAATTACAAACGAATTTGATGAAAATTACACAGCTGTCGCAAAAGTATCAAGAACACTAGATGATGTAACAACAGATTATAAAGTAACTTTTACATTTTCTGTAAATAAAAATTATAAATACCAAAAATATTGTTTAAAATCAATAGATTCAGTAAACTTAACGTTTTTCCCAGATAATACAGTACATCTAGTTGAAGTTACAAGATAAAATTTTTTAAAAGGATGTTGAATTTATGAGTATAAAATTAATAGCGAGCGATTTAGATGGAACAATTGTAGATAAAAACTATAATGTTTCTGAAAAAAATATTAAAGCTTTCACAAAAATACAAAAAAGAAAAATTCCATTTGTCATTTGTACAGGAAAATCATATGCAGTTTCTCAAAAGAGTTGTAAAAAGTTTCATGCTACTTATGGTATTTTTGGAAATGGTACTCAAATAATAGATTTAAAAGCTGGAAAAGAATTGTATAAACATGTAATTACAAAAGAAGACCTACTTTTTGTTTCAACTATGGCAAAAAGATATGGATTTCATATACATCTTTATACAGATGAAGAAATAGTTACAGAAAAATTAGAATTTATGGATTTAAGAAATTATATAATAAGAAATCAAGAAAACAATGAATTTCTAAAATTCAAGTTTGTTGATAGTATAATTGATTATATCGAAAAAAACGAAACTTCTGTATTTTCTGCTATCATTTCATCAGAGAATATTCCTTTACTAAATTTTAGAAAAATGCTAATTATCAACAAAAACATCGATTGTACTTTTATAAATAAAAGAGGAGTTTATAGAGACAAAATTATAGATAAAGATTATGAATATATTAATATAACTCCTACAAATATTAATAAGAATGAAGCATTAAATTTTTTAAGTACATTTTTAGATATTGATAAAAAAGACATTTTGGCAATTGGTGATAATATAAATGATTATGAAATGATTAGAGATTGTGGAATTGGTGTCGCTGTAAACGAATCTATGGACAATATTAAAGAAGTTGCAAATTATGTTACAACATCTTCCACAAAAGATGGTGCATTTGCTGAAGCAATTGATAAATTTTTATAAAATAAAAAAGGACTTCAAAAGTCCTTTTTATTTTATTCTTCTTCATTTTTAACTTCTGATGCCTTTTTTAATCTGCTTGTATGTATTGGTTCATTAATTAAATTCTTTAATAATATTTTCTTTAATACATCTTCTCTAACATCTGCAATTAATGTTCCTTCTTTTGCGATAGATATTTTTCCAGTTTCTTCTGAAACTACAACTACTATTGCATCAGATTCTTTTGAAACTCCAATTGCAGCCCTATGTCTTGTACCTAATTCTCTGGCAATATCTTTATCATCTGCCAAAGGAAGCATACATGAAGCAGCAGCTATTTTATTTTCACTAATAATTACAGCTCCATCATGAAGTGGTGTATTAGGTTCAAAAATATTAACTAATAATTGTGGAGAAATTTCTGAGTTCATTAAAATACCTGTATTAATAATATCTTTAATCTTAATTTCTCTTTCTATTACTATTAATGCACCTTTTCTCTGCTTTGATAATTCAACAGCAGCTATTGCAATTTTATAAATATTTTCTTTTGTTTTCGCATTAATATCTTGGTCTATTCCAAGTAATTTTGTAAATCTATTTGTTGTACCCAATTGTTCTAATGCTCTTCTTAACTCTGGTTGAAAAACAATAATAAGCATTATAACTCCATATGACATTACTGATGATAAAATATAATTTAGTATTTTAAATTGTAATAATCCACTAACAAATGTAATTATAACTAATATAAAAATTCCTTTTAGTAATTGCCAAGCTCTTGTTTTTTCTAACAATCTAAATGCTTTATATATTAGGAAAATAACAATAACTAAATCTAATATTGTTGTAATTAAACTTAGTGGATTGTTATTTATTGAGCTTAATATTGTATCTTCAAGAAAGCTTTGTAAACTTTTTTGTCCTACCATTAAAAAAACTCCACTTCTATTATTTATTTATTAAATACATTAATAATGTTGCACCTGTAGGTAATATCATCATAGCTAATGCTACAGCAGCTAAAATTCTAATTAGTAATTTCTTTTTATCCATTTTTGTACCTCTTTTCATTTTTGTTCATAATAATATTTATAACATAAGAACTATATTTTTTCAATAGAAAAATTTATAAAAATCGTATTAAAAAAGTCTTAAAATATTCTTTAAATAGAATATTTTAAGACTATATATTAGTTATCTTTTAAATATATTGTTGGATTTACATTTTCTCCATTTTTATAAATTTCAAAATGCAGATGTGGTTCATCTGCTATCTCAAAACTAGCAGTATCTCCGACAGTTCCTATAGTTTGTCCTTTCTCTACTTCTTCCCCTTCTTTTATAAATTCCGCAGTGTATAAATTAGAATATACTGTTTTAAATTCATCACCATGTTTAATAGTAACAGTTAACCCGAATCTTGGATCATTTTTTATTGTGTCAACTGTACCTTCTTCAGAAGCGACAACTACACTTGTCTTAGGTGCTTTTATATCGATTCCTGTATGAGTTGTCCATTCTTCTAAAGTGTTTGAATAAACTAATGTATCTACAGCATAATCCTTTAATATTTCTCCCGAAATTGGTGGTATAAATGAATATTCTTTTTTCTTGTTTTCTACTTTTTCTTGTTCTACTTTATTTTCAATAACTGGTGTAACTGGCATAGTATTTACTGTATTTCTTACTACATTTTGATTTATAATATTTGATTTGCTTGATGCACTATTAATAGTTAAATCTCTTGATGAACTTGTTTCTTGAATTTCTTCATAGTTTGGAACTATATCAGCAATCTGCTTAATATTGGATAGACCTTCATTTGCTTTTTGTTTCTTTTTTTGATTATATAGCACAAAAATAGTTAAAAATAAGACTATAGACAAAATTAATGCAATTGCAAAAACATATATAATCTTTTTCATTTTCTGTTCTTCATAATATTCTCTTCTGCTCACTTAAATAACCTCCATCATTATAAATAACTATTTAAAGTATTTGCATTTTATTGAAGATTATTCACTTATTTCCACATTCTTATAATAATATTTAATAATTTCTTCATAGTTTTTCCCTTGTTTTGCTAAATAATCACTTCCACATTGGCTAAAACCAACACCGTGACCATAGCCAATTACATAAAAAATAATTTTATTTTCTTCTAATAAAAAATTAAAATTTGAAGATTTTAAACTAAAAAGTATTCTTGCATCTACTCCGGATATTTCGGTATTTCCAATTTTAATTTTTTTTACTCTTCCAGAATCAGTATATTCTAATATTTTTATACAATTAATATCATTATAATTTATTTTAAACTTCGGATTTTTCTCTAACATAATTTTCTCTAAATCATTTTTACTATATTCAACTTCAGATTTATATGATGTATATTCAGTTTCCCCAGATGTTTCTACACTTTGAAAATATGGATAATCTCCCCCCCAAACCTCACTAGCTAATTCTGTTTTTCCTCCACTATTTGCATGAAATAAAGCATTAATTGGTTTTCCTTCATATAAAATTATTTTTCCAGCAGTACTATTAACAGATTCTATTATTTTATTCCAGTTATCGCCTCTTTCTTTTTCTTCCCACCTTGCCATTCTATTTTCTTTTGTTATCCATGCTTGACAGCAATTTGGATTATCACAAATATCAGCTATATCACCGTGTTTTCCACCATTTTCTATTTGATATATTGTATATGTTCTAGCTACAACAGCTTGAGCTTTTAATGCTTCCATTTCGAAACCCGCAGGCATCTCACTTGAAACAACTCCATATAAATAAGTATCCAAACTTAATTCTTCAACTTCTCCTGTTTGGACATGAAGAAGTTTAATATTACTATATTTGCCATAATCAAATGGAGTTGTTACATCAGAAAAAGTTTCTTCTGTTTTGAATGGATTAGTAAATAACATAGGCATTATAAAAATTAATGATATTGTAAATACTATATAAAATAAAAATTTCTTCAAACGCAATTCTCCTTTATACAAGCATTTTATTTTTAAAATCACTTAAAATTCTTTTTTCTATTCTGGAAACATGTACTTGTGAAATGCCAAGTATTTTAGCAACTTGGCTCTGTGTTTTATCTTTAAAATATCTTAAATTTATAATTAATCTATCTCTAGTATTTAATTTTTCTAATAATCCATTTACTGTAAGCTTGTCTACTATTTTTCCTTGTTCATCCTCATCATTCTTAAGCACTTCTAATAGCTCATTTCCTTCTTCATCAATTTTTTCATAAATTGATTCAACATCTATTTTAAATCCTAACTCCTTTATATTTCTACTAATTTTTATTATTCCGTCATCCCTTAAAAACTTTTTTATTTCTCCAAGCATATACTGAACTGCATATGTTGAAAGTTCAACATTATATTCAAACTTAAACCTCTGTACTGCTTCGATAAAGCCTATACAAGCAATTTGATATAAATCATCTGCTTCATATCCTCTTCCTAAAAACCTTCTTACAATACTCCATATAAGTCCGTTTGTTTTCCTCCAATATTTCTGCCATTATTTTTTTATCACCTTGCTGTGCTTTTGCAATAAGAGTTTTATATCTCTCTTGCATATTCCCTCCTAATTATGTATTTTCTTTTTTTATTATTTTTTTCATAGTTAATTTTGTTCCAATTCCAACTATAGATTCTACTCTTAAATCATCCATAAAGTTTTCTATTATCGTAAATCCCATACCTGATCTCTCTAAATTCACCTTACTTGTATAAAGAGGAGTTCTAGCCTCTTCAACATTTTCAATTCCTTCACCAGTATCAGAAATTTCAATTTCTACTTCATTATCATTTAATACAGACTTAATTTTTATTATTCCTTCTCTATCTGGATAAGCATGTATTATACAATTTGTTACTGCTTCTGATACAGATGTTTTTATATCAGCTATCTCCTCTATTGTTGGATCTAATTGTGATACAAATGCTGCAACCGCTATTCTTGCAAAACTCTCGTTTGCAGATTTGCTTAAAAATTCTAATTTCATTTCATTATTCATTAAACTAATTTCTCCTCCCTTATAAATCTTTTTAAACCGGATAACTCAAAGATTTTTCGTAATTTGTTATTTACATTTATTAATTCTATTTTCCCACCATAACAACTTACCGTCTTATATCTCCCAATAATAAGCCCTATTCCTGCACTATCCATAAAATTAACCTTCTCGAAATCAAATACAACCCTTTTAGGCATTAATCTTTGAATTTCATAATCAGCTCTTTTCTTTATCTTTTCTGACTCATGATGATCAATTTCTTCTGTTAATTCAAAAACTAAATACTTATCTTCAATAAAATGTTTAACATTCATATTTTTCCTCCTTTATCTTTTGCTATATTATTATTCTAAAAAGCTCATTTTTTCCCTTCGAAGAAAAAACACTAGTTTTGTCATATTTTAATAAGCTTTCGACAAAAAAAGATATATGGCTATAACCATATATCTTTCTTTTTTTATTTAATACTATTTAGTTTATCTACTAATCCAGAATTACGTTTCTTTATATCTGTGTTATTTATCATAAATTCAATTAATTTATTATTTCCTATTATTATTAAAAGTTTTTTTGCTCTGGTAATTCCAGTATACAACAAATTCCTTGTAAGTAACATATTTGATGATTGTGGAATTACTAAAATAACGACATCAAATTCACTTCCTTGTGCCTTATGTATTGTTATTGCATATGCATGTTCTAATTGTTCAAGTTCAGAAAATGCATACCAAGCATATTTTCCATCATCAAACTTGACTTCCATCTGCCTTTCTGTATTATCTATCTTACTTACTCTTCCTATCTCTCCATTAAATACACCTGTGCCAGCATCATATGTTCGCAAATCATTTTTAGAACCTTTTTCCCAATAAATATCATAATTATTTTTGATTTGCATAACTCTATCGCCTTCTCTAAAAGTAATTTCTCCATATGTCTTTTCAAGTATTTCATCTGTTTTGGGATTTAATTGTTCTTGAAGAGCTTTGTTTAATTCCTTTGTTCCAAGTTTTCCTTTTTTGGTTGGCGTTAAGACTTGAATATTTGTAAAGAAATCATAATCACCATATTTTTTTAATCTTTCTTTGCTTAATGATAAGACTTGATAAATCATTTTATCTTGATTAGACTCATTGATATAGTAAAAATCATTTTCCGAATCTTCACTATAATCTTTTTTACCAATAAAGCTTACTCCATTATTGACATTATGTGCATTTACAATTATCTTCGATCTAGCAGCTTGTCTAAAAATTTTATCTAAATGCACAGTTGAAAATTGATTAGATTCTATTAAATCTTTTAATATACTTCCTGGTCCTACTGAAGGAAGCTGATTAGGGTCTCCAACAAATATCACTTTAGTTCCAAGATAAATTGATTTTACTAAATAATTCATTAAAAAAACATCTACCATTGACATCTCATCAACTACAATGATATCGCCATCTATTGGAGTGACATCTGTATCTACACTAGCTAATTTATCTTCATCAAATTTTCCAATCTCTAAAAGCCTATGAATTGTTTTTGCGTCTTCTCCAGTTGTTTCACTCATTCTTTTGGCTGCTCTACCTGTTGGAGCACATAATACAACTTTTTTCTTGTGAGATTTATATATTTCAATTACACATTTTATTGTTGTTGTTTTTCCTGTACCTGGTCCACCTGTAATAATACATACATTATTTTCATTAATTTGTTTTATTGCATCAAACTGTTTTTCTGATAATTCAATATCTAATTTATCCTCATGTTTTTTTATTTCATTATCAAAATTTTTAAGTAACTTGATATTTTTTGCATCTCTTAATGCTATTAATCTTTCAGCTATATTTTTTTCCGCCTTATACATTGGTTCTAAATAAACAAATTCATTTTCGCCATCTTCCGTAATATGAATTTCTGATGCAACATTTAAATTAATTATATTATCTTCTATATTTTCTTTGCTTACATCTAAAATATCTTGAACATATTGAACCAATATATCTTTTCTCGCACAAGTATGTCCATTATAACTTGCTACTAATAACGCATATTTTATGCCACTTTTTATTCTATAATCACTATCCATTGGAATTCCAATTTGCATAGCAATTTTATCAATATTATTAAAGTTTATTCCATAAACAATATCTACTAAAATGTATGGATTTTCTTGAATTTTTTCTACCGCATTTACACCTAATGCATCATAAACTCTTTTGCTATTATTAGCACCTATTCCAAATTCTTCAAGAAAGCTTACTATCTGCCAAACTTCCCACTTCTCGTTAAACTCTTCTCCCATCTCATATGCTCTGTCTTTTGAGATTCCTTTTATTTCTGAAAGTCTAAGTGGTTCTAGTTTAAATACGTTTAGTGTTTCCTCTCCAAATTTTTCAATTATTTTTCTGGCAGTTGCAGGTCCAATTCCTTTTATAGTTCCGCTTGCTAAATACTTTTCTAATGAAGCTGCATTTTGTGGCATTAACTTTTCAAATGTATCTATTTTAAATTGTTCTCCATAATCTTGATGAACAACCATTTTACCATGTAATTTTAAACAATCACCTACAGCAATAAAAGGCAAATATCCAACTACTGTAATTGGTTCTTGTTCATCAGTAACAAGAATGGCTATTGAGTAGCTATTTGCCTCATTTTGATATATAAATTCTTCTATTTGCCCTTGTAGTTCCAAAATTTACTCCCATTCCATATAATCTTCTAGTTCTAATAAAGCTTCAACTGCTTCCACATAAGGTTGCACTATTTTTAATTTTTTTGCAGTTGGTCTATCTAAATATAGAGCTGTCGCGACACATAAAACAAATTCATTGTTTTGAATATCTTCTATAGCATTAATTATTTTTCTGTCCTGCAATGTTTTTTTAGCTTCATTATATTTCATTTGAGTTTCTTTATGTATCTCATATAATTCATTTATAAATTCTTCAAAATCATATGGTTTATATTTGTCCATTTTATATATTTTAGCTGCTGTTTCTAATCCTCTAATTGTTTGAAGATTAAACTCATCCATCATTTTAAAGAATTCTTTTTGTGGGAAATAATAATAGTTTCCTTCCATTTTATTAAATGATTTCATTGTGTCTAAATATCCTAAAATAATATTTCTACTAATCTTTTCGTGATTAAAATTAAATATTCCCCCTAAATCTTCACTTGGAGATAATAATTTTAAATGTATATTTCTATCTTGTGTTCTCTGGCTGAACCCAACACCTTCAACATTTACAACTATTATGTTTTTATATCCTTTTTCTATTAACATATTTATTGGTGCATTATCATAAAATCCACCATCTACTAATTCTTGACTTCCTACTTTTTGAGATTTAAAAATTGGAAAACATGAGCTGGCCAAAATGTAATCATACATTTCTTCTTTAGGAATATCTTTTTTGAAAAGTTCCAATGGCTTTCTATCTTTAAAAGAATATGAAATAATTCCAAAATCAATTTTTGAATTATAAATTTTGTCTAAATCTATGTTTTTAATTAATGTTTTTCTTAATGGTGTATTTTCTAGCCCTTTATTCTGAATATATTCTCTTAACAATTGCCTAATATTTGAAATATCAAACAAATTTTTATTAGGATCTACTTTATCACTGATTTCCATAATATCAGTTATTTCAATGTTTTCATAAATTTCTATCATTTTATCAACATTATCTTGAAATGTTAATGCACCATTTATTGCACCAATTGAAGCTCCAGTTATGGCATTTACTTTGATTCCAATATCTTTTAAAGCCTTCCATACTCCGACTTGATAAGCACCTTTAGTGCCTCCTCCTGCAAAAACAACAGCATATTCTTTATCAATTCTTTTCATATTATTATATCCTTTTACATTTTTTTAAATTCTATCATTTATATTAATGCTTTTCAAGTTTCAAATTGTTTTTAAATTATATTTACAACTATACTAAAAATAATATATACTATTAATATAAAAAAAATAGAGGGGATTTTTATGAGAAATACTTTAGCTAATACTATTACAATTATTCTTATTTTATTATACTTTCTACCTTTTATTCTATCAGCAGTTTCATTTTTTATAGGAGAAACTGACATTAATCTAAATCCGTTTGATTATGCAAGAATAACTGATGTTGATTATAAAGCTATTTTATCTGATAGCGGTGATGGTAGTGCTTTAATCAAAGAAAGGATAACTTTTGATATTCATGCAGCATCAAAAAATAACCTTTTTTGGGAATTATGGCGAGACTTGCCTGAAGAATATACAGATGAATTAAAAGTAGATTACACTGTTCATTCTGTTAAACAGATATTAGATGATGGAACTGTTATTCCATATGAAGAAAGTGACTTTTTATACTGGGATGATTCAGATTTTGTAAATCGGTCCTGGTAAATGGTATCACAGTAAAGGTCCATATAATCCAGATATGAGAAGATATGAATGTGTGCTTATTTATGTAAATGGATTATATAGAGAAAATGTTACTTTTGAAGTAGAATACGAAATGCAAAATGCTGCTATGAGATATAATGACTGTTCAGAATTATATTTAAGTATGTATTCTGGAAATACAATTAAACATTTAAAATCTTATAAAGGTCAAATATTAGTACCCAAAAGTATAATGCCTGATTCAGGAAATTACACTGCTCATACATTTGGTACTATAGCAAACGATTTTGAATTTCAAGAATCTGATTCTTTAAATCCTGGACATCATACATTTTCATTTGTGTTAAATGAAAATCAATTGAAATTTAGACCTTATAATCAATACATAGAATTTAATTTAGTATCTTTTGGAGGAGATAAACATATCTTTACACAAAATGCTCCAATAGGTCAATACTATTATTATAATTATTTACCTGAAAGTATAGAAGAACAAGAAAAATATGATTCAACACCTAAGTATTACAATAAAATAAAATTAACAATCTTATCTGTTAGTATTTTGGTTTCTGCAGTAGTAATATATGGAACAGTTCAAAAAGATAAGAATATGAATAAAAGATATAAATTCTATAAACCTGAAACAGAATTTATTTATTATAGAGATATTCCAAGTGACTTAGATCCAATATTTGCATCAGAACTTGCTCTTTGTAGAAAAGGTTCTAAGAAAAAAGTTCAAACAGATTATGCTGCTATAATGTTGAGTTTGATTCGAAAAAAATATATAGAACTTGAGCGAATTAATACTCAAAAAGATTGGGATAAAAATAATATAAAAATTATTATTAAATATAATAGACCTGTATTTGATAACCCAATTATTGTAAACGCTTTAAATTACGCTGCAGATGAAACAAGTCCTACAGGATATTCAAGCTTTGAGCCTCTTTTCGAGTCAGAAAAGCTACTATTTAATTTAATTTTTAAATATGCAATTAATAACGAATTAACTTTAACAAATTTCCAAAATAAGCTTGATATGAATTATGAAGTTTCAGATACGTTTGTTAAAGATATAAATAAAATACCAACAAAAATTGGAATGGAAAAAAATTATATACAAAAAATTGATTATAAAGCACCTCAAAGAACTCTTAGAAGTGAAGGCGGATTTGATATTTTTATTGGAATAATATTTATGCTTATTAACATTCCTTTTTATTATAGTCGTATAAGTTTTGCATTTGGTTCTTTCTTCTTAATAGGATTGTCTTTCATGCTATCAGGATTTTATAAAAAACATTTAAGTTATAATTATGCTTTATTAACTCAATTCGGAGAAGATGAATTTGAAAAATGGTTTGCATTATATAGTTTCTTAAATAGTGAAACTTTAATGAAAGAACGTACTGTAATAGAACTTCCTTTGTGGGAAAAATATTTAATTTATGCAACTGCATTTGGAATTTCTGAAAAAGTTATAAAGGCTCTAAAAATAAGATGCCCAGAAATAGATATACAAAACAGTTCAAGCGTTATTCTTAGAAATCATTATTTTAGAAGCCATTCATTCTATTCTCACTCACGTTCAATTAGATCATCAGCTTATCGTTCTTCACATATTGCTAGTTCAGGCGGTTATGGCGGATACGGTGGCGGCGGCCGAGGTGGCGGCGGCGGTGGCGGTGGTCACTAAACAAAAAAACAAAAGAGATGAACTTTAGGTTCATCTCTTTTTTGTTAATCATCTCTTATTTTTTTCTCTTTTAATTTCATCTTAAGCCTTATTGGTTTAACATCTGAATATCCATCAGTATAATATATATGTAATCCTTCTTTTTGATATTTGCATAATATTCTTTTTAAATCTACTTGTATAAAATCTCCAATTATTAATATATTTTTTATATTATGATTTTTTAAGTAATCTGCTGATGGTAAATCTTGACCATAAATATCCCAACTATTATCAAAAACAGATGGATTCATTTTATATCTCATTTTTCTATTTCTATCTAATAAAAATGCTGGTAATGCATCATTTTTTATATTATTTCTTTGAAGCTCCAATGCTCCCCATGTTAATGCACTAACAAATGCATGATTATTAGTTGTAGTAATTGAATTATCTTGTTCAATCACTCCATTAAATACTGGTATCGGTCTATATCCGTATTTTATTAAAGAAATTCCAACTTCAATGCTTTCATATTCTGGCATATCTATTATAATTGCTGCATTATTCATATCTTCAATAGAGCAATAAATATTTTCTACTTTAAAATCATGTATTTCATCTTTATCATTATAATTGTTCATGAATACAAATGGAACTGGTCTGACCCATTCAGTCCATTCTGCCCCTTCTGGAGCCCAAACTTTATATATTTCTTTATTTGTCATTTTATCCCCTTTCAATCAAAACAGGTATATCAGCTGCATATGAATCAATACGTGGTTTAGAGCTTATTCTTGCATAATAGCCTGCGTGTTTTCCATCAACAGTATAAGACCCTAAACAAAGATGAAATTTTTCGCCACTATCTGAACATATTGGCTTACTATTAAACTTTTTTTGTAATAAAAAGCTTTTACGATGTTTTTTTACTGCTTTTAATATTTTCTTATATTCATCATCAACACATGCTTCTTTTATTGAAATATCCTCTCCAACTCTTCCACATGCAGGTTTATAAATATAATTATCATATTCTTTTACTTTTCTAACTTCTTTAGTTTCTGGAAGTAATTTTTCCCATGTGTCTAATTTGATTCCATGTTTTTTAAGATCACTCCATACCAGTGGAAATCTTTTCGTTTGTGCAAATATAGCTATAGGATGATTACATGAAGGAGTATCTGTATAAAAATATCCTTGCCATCTTCTTGGTTTCATATCTATTAACCACTCAAGAGGAGTAAATCTAACTATTCCATCTATTTCGCCTTCATTTTTATCTAACACACTAATAGCTTGTCCATTTTCAAATATTAAATGATCTGCAGCTCCATAAACTACTTCATACCCCATACTTTTAAGTTTGTCCCCTAAAAATTGCATTACTTGTCTATCATCACTATATGAAGTACAATGAACTAACATTATTCTTCCATTTTTCTTAACTTTTTTAGATATTGCATCAGTTAAAATATTGCCAAAATTTTTAAATTCGCAATTCTTTAACTCTAAAGTATCAATTACTAATTGTGGTAATAATGAGCTTTCAGCAAACCCTCCAGGTACATCACTATTTACTTCACTAACTGCCCATCCTTCTGTTGTTGGATGAAAATCATATCTCATAAGTCTTATATGTTTGCTCTCATCATAATTCTTCATCTTTTTTAACTCTTTACAAATCTTGCGTGGCAAAGCTAATTTTCTAGAAAACTTTTGATGATTATTTAAAAATTTCTCTGATTCCCTAGTTTCATAATCTATCTTTTCCGTTAATTCTTGTAGTTCTTCATTTTCTTTTTGAGAAAGAACTAAAGCATATTTAGCAACTGTATTACTATCATAAAACTGTGGATCCCATTTATAACAATCAAACATTGCATTTAATCTATAATCATAATATTTATCTTCTGGAATTGATATTAATCTCACTACAATATTCTCCTTTATATATAACTATTTCTATTCTACTAAAAAAAGCTTGATTTCTCAAGCTTTTTCTATCCAAATATTCCTCTTTTTTTAATTGGTGGCTGTTCACTCATTGTTTTAGCAAGTTCTGTTAATAAAATTCTTTGTTCTTTTGTTAATTTTTTTGGTGTTTGAACAACAACTGTGAAAACAAAATCACCTCTCCAATTTCCATTTACGCTTTTAAAACCTTTATTTTTTATAGTAAATTTGGTTCCAGTTTGAGTTCCCTCAGGAATCCTATATATTTCTTTTGTTCCATCAACCATAGGAATTTCTAGTTCTGTTCCGAGAGCAGCACCTGTTATAGTAATTGGTATATCACATAAAACATGCTCCGCTTTTCTTGTATAAATGCTATGTCTTCTAATTCTAACTACAATATATAGATCTCCTTTTGGTCCTCCATTAGAACCAATTTCGCCTTCACCTTTTAATACTACTGTTTGGCCATCGTCAATTCCCTCAGGTATTTTTACTTTTAATTTAACTGTTTTCTTAACAATTCCTTTTCCATGACATTTTTCACATGGTTGTTTTATAACTTTTCCACTTCCATTACAAGTATTACATACTTTTTGAGTAGCCATTTGCCCAAAAGGCGTTGTTACTACTTGTCTAATCTTTCCTGTTCCATTACATACAGAACATTTTTCAGCAGAGGTTCCTCTTGCAGCTCCTGTTCCGCGGCATTCAGAGCATTGTTCATTTCTACTTATAGTAATTTCTTTTTCTACGCCAAGATATGCTTCTTCAAATGTTATTTCTATAGCAACTTTTAAATCAGCACCTCGTCTTACTCCATTAGAGCTCCTACTTCTTGTAGCGCCTCCTCCAAAGAAAGATGAGAAAATATCTCCTAAATCACCAAAATCTCCGAAATCAGAAAAGCCTCCAAATCCGTCAAATCCTGAACCATATGAATAATAACCTCCTCCTTGGTTTCCACCAAATCCTTGAGGACCATCAAATCCAAATTGATCATACATTTGACGTTTTTGTTTATCTGAAAGCACTTCATATGCTTCATTTACTTCTTTAAATTTTTTTTCTGCTTCTTCTTTATTATTGGGGTTAGCATCTGGATGGTATTGTTTTGCTAATTTTCTAAAAGCTCTTTTTAATTCTTCGTCTGTAGCATTTTTTTGCACACCTAAAACTTCATAATAATCTCGTTTTTGTGCCATCTTTTTTTGCCTCCTAATTATAGTTCTAATTATAATAGCTATATAGAGGCCAGCTTTTAGGTCTGACCTCTTTTATAACCATCATAATTATTGATTATCTTCATTATTATCATTGTTGTTTTCATCTTCTACTTTATAATCTGCATCATAAACTGTTCCTTCTTTTGCTTCACCATTATCTTCTGGTGCAGCTTCTGTTGTTTCAGCAGTTTGATTTTGAGCAGCTTGTGCTGAATATAATTTTTCAGATATTTCATAAAATACTTTAGTTAATTTTTCTGTAGCTTCTTTTATAGCATCAACATCTGTTGTTTCTAATGTTTTCTTAACATTTTCAATTTCAGTTTCAACTTTAGCTTTTTCTTCTCCGCTAATCTTATCACCTAATTCTTCTAATGTTTTTTGACTATTATATACTAAGCTTTCAGCATTATTCTTAACTTCGATTTCTTCTTTTCTCTTCTTATCTTCAGCAGCATGTGCTTCAGCATCTTTTATAGCTTGATTGATATCTTCTTCAGAAAGATTTGTGCTAGCTGTAATAGAAACTTTTTGTTCATTTCCTGTAGCTTGGTCTTTAGCTGATACGTGAACGATACCATTAGCATCAATATCGAATGTAACTTCAATTTGTGGCACACCTCTTGGTGCTGGTGGAATTCCTGTTAATTGGAATCTTCCTAATGTTTTATTATAAGCAGCCATTTCTCTTTCACCTTGAAGAACGTGTACTTCAACAGAAGTTTGACCATCTCCAGCTGTAGAGAATACTTGTGATTTCTTTGTTGGAATAGTTGTATTTCTTTCAATTAATTTTGTAAATACACCACCATATGTTTCAATACCAAGTGATAATGGAGTTACATCTAA
>JAEEGL014706764.1_pt1 | contig 72176 bp, 60 predicted proteins | sample 9134231 | NCBI WGS metagenome assembly JAEEGL01 (sample SAMN16246548, study PRJNA631951) | gut metagenome | biome: gut microbiome; feature: rumen; material: fiber-attached | host: Bos | place: Iran: Karaj | collected 2018-10
ATCGCCGCCGCAAAAGCGACGCTCATCCCCAGGATATTGATCAGCGTGGAAACGCCTGTCTTTCTGAATACTTTCATAGCTTAGAATACCAACACGTCACTATCACCATAGGTGTCGTAGCCGGAAGTGATGACCTGCTCGCCGGGCTCCAGGCCTTCCAGGACTTCGTAGTACTGTGGGTTCTGGCGGCCTATGCGGATCTCTCTTTTGACAGCCTTGTTGCCATCTTTGCTCACGACGTAGATCCATTTGCCGCCTGTCTTCTGGTAGAAAGTGCCGCGGGGGATGATGACGGCTTCCTCGGGCTGGCCGAGCTGGAGGTTCAGGTAGTAGGTCTGGCCGCTGCGGATGTTGTCAGGCTGCTCGCCGTCGAACTTGAAGTCCGCCTTGAACTTGCCGTCGCGGACCTCAGGGTAGACTTTCCGGATTATGGTCGAATAGGTGTCTCCCTGACGTTCGAAGGTAGCCTCCAGGCCATCCACGACGCGGTCGATGTAGTGTTCGTCGATCTGTGCTTCCACCTTGTAGGTTCCCACGGAGTTGATCTGTCCAATCTTGGTGCCGGCGGCGATCGACTGGCCAAGGACAACGTCCAGCAGGCCGAGCTCGCCGTCGATGGGCGCTTTCACGATGAGGTTGCCCTTGCGCTTGCGGATCATCGACATGTTCAGGAGCATGTTTTCCAGCGACTCCTCCATGCGGTCTATCTGGGTGCCGCGGTAGAGGCTGTCCTGCTTGGAGCGTTCGCGGATGAGCTCGTATTTCTGCTGGGCGAGCCTGTAGTCCTCCTCGGCCTTCAGATAGTCTTCCTTGGCGATGAGTTTATCCTCGTAGAGGGCCTTCTGCTGCTCGTAGGCGCGCTTCAGGCGGTCCACCTGGGTGCCGTACTCCAGTTCGTTCTGGCGGACATCCAGTTTCTGTTGCTCCATCTGGATCTGGGTGTTGCGCAGGATGTTCTCCTTCTCGGCCAGTTCGGCCTCGGAGTTCAGGATCTGGAGGTCCAAGTTGTCGTTATTGAGGATGAGGATGGCGTCTCCCGCCTTTACCGGCGAACCTTCCTCGATGAGGATCTGCTCGACGATGCCGCCCTCCTGCGGGCTGAGCTGGATCGTCGTCATCGGCTGCACGCGGCCGCTAATGCGGATATAATCATTGAACTCGCCCTTCACGGCACTCGACACCGTGATGGTATCCTTGTCCACCCGCAATGTCTTATTGTTGGGACGGACTATCAGATAGATGATGAATGCCAGCAGCAGTGCGGCGAGCCAGTAAGGCAGGGCCTTCTTGGTGAACGCCACTCTCCATCCGGTCTTCTTTTCAATTGGCTTATCCATATTATTGTTGGTCTATATATTCTACTCCGTTGTAATACTTTACTACAGCCTGTTTGATGAGATACTTGAACAGGCTGTTCATCTCGTCGGCCTGCGCTTTCAGGTAATTGTTGTTCGCGGTCTGGAACTCCAGGGGAGAGATCAGACCCTGCTCCAGTTTCTTGAGGTTCAGGTTGTAGGCCTCGGCCTGGACCTCGGCCTTGTGCTGTGCCTGCTCGTAGGCAGTGGCGGCGCCGTCGCGGTCCTGGACGGCCCTGCGCACCTCGCTCTCCACATCCCTTCTTTTCTGGTCCAGCTCGGCGGAAGCCTTTTGCAGCGCATGGCGCTTGCGGGAAATCGTCGAAAGTCGGGAAAGCCTGTTGAAGATAGGGATGGAAAGGGAGACCTCCACATACTCGCCCCCATTGTTCTTGAACTGGTTCTGGAAGGCCGCGGTCTGAGAGCCCTGATAGGTGTAGTAACTCGTGCTCCAGCCGGCATACAAGCCCACGGAGGGCAGCGTCTGCCACTTGGCCGTGTTCAACTCCCGCTTGGCGTTGAGTTCCTGCCAGGAGGCGATTCGGACCGACGGGTTATGCTCCAGGGCGAAGTCAACCACGTCGCTCGTAGAAACGGGCTCCACCTGCCGGACCGGCATCGAGGTGTCGATGACAAGTTCCTCGTCCACAGGCCAGAACATCAGGTCGGAGAGCGTCATCTTCTGGCTTTCGTACTGGTTTCGGGTGTTGATCAGGTCGTACTGGCGGTCAGCGAGGTCGGCCTCCATCTGTACGACGTCGGCATGGCCCTTCTGGCCGAGTTCCTCCTGGCGGCGGGCCTTGACCAAGGCCTGCTCCGCCACGGCCGCCTGCTCCTCGTACACATCGACTAAACGCTTGTAATACACCACGTTGTAGTAGGCCTCCATCACAGCCAGGCAGATGTCGGCTTCCACCTGCTTCTCCTGGGAGTCGGCGATCAGAAGTCCGGTCTTGGAGATCTTGTAGTTGTTCACCGCCTTGAAGCCGTCGAAGAGGTCGTAACCGGCGCTCACGCTATAGTTGTTGTGGAAGGAGGTCGTGTTGAAATAGGTGTTCGTCTGCGGGTCGATGCTGCGGCCGAAGTTGTAGTAGGCATAGGTCGATGCACTGATCTGCGGAGTGAACAGGGCTAGGGCGGCGTCCCTCCTGTCCAGCATGGCATCGCCGGACGCCGCCTCCTGGATACGGACCTTCGTAGAATTCGAGATCGCATACTCCATGCAGTCGCGAAGGGACATAACCTGCGCTCCCGCAGCAAATCCCATCCAGGCCATACAAATGACGGTTATGAAAAGTCTCTTGGTCATCTTACACTTACATTTCACAACCCAGACAGGAACACTTTCCGTGCCATTTGTGCTAATATGCAGTGTATCAATGCTTTAAGGTGTTGGTGCGGCCGTAAATAAGTGTAAAGCTTTACACTACACTTTACACTTTCCTTTACAATATGCAAGATTGGATTACCGGAAGACCAGTCGGAAGGACGTCTCGCCGGGGACGCTCTTTTCGAGGTCGATGGAACCATTGTGCTGCCGCATAATCTGCCGGGCAAGCGACAGCCCTATGCCGGTACCCTCCTTCTTGGTGGTATAGAAGGGAACGAAGATCTGGTCCTGGGATTCAGCCGGGATGGGCTCCCCGTCATTGACGACAAGCATGATCAGTTCGTCGTCCGGTCCCATCTTTCCGGTGATGCCGATGTTCCTGGCTCCGGCCTGAAGGGCGTTCTTGATGAGGTTGATGAATATCTGGCTGATCTGTCCTTCGTCCGCATATACCATCAGGTCCGGCTCTTCCGGAGTGAAAGTACAGACGGCTCCGTTGGCAGAGAGCAGTTCCTTGTCCAGGCCGATGACCTTGTCCATAAGGTCCTGGACGTAAACGGCTTTCTTAATTGGTCTGGCCACTCCGGAGAGTTCGCGGTAGGTCTCGACAAACTTGATGAGGTTGTTGGAGGAGTCGCAGATGGTGTCCAGGCCGGATTTGATGTCCAGGGAGCTATGACCATCCTCATCCATGGACTTTGACAAAGCGTCTGACAGAGAGGCGATAGGGGAGACCGTATTCATGATCTCGTGCGTCAGGACGCGGATGAGTTTGGTCCACGAATCCTGCTCGTACTGCTGACGCTGTTTCTCGAAGATCGTCCGGATGCGGTTCAGGGTCCGGTTGAACTTGTTTTTGTCCTGGAAGCGGAAATTGAGTTCCCCGTCTTCCAGGGCATCCATCATATATGCAACCTTCCTGATGTCCTTCCGGCGGGTCCTTATCGTCGCGGCCACCGCTGCGATGATTGCAACGATGACAACTGCTCCGACGATATGCCAAACTGTGAAAGTCATAATCCGAACTTCTTCATCTTAGCGTAAAGCGTAGGCCGGCTTACGCCGAGGGCTTTTGCCGCGGCCGATATGTTGCCGTTACTGCGCAGGATGGCATCGCGGACGAGGGTTTCTTCGCTCTGCCCGGCTTGGCCAGGAGAGTGCGCCTCGATGGGGGAGTCTGCTTGTATGTCCTTGGCTGTCAGGGCTTTCCCTTCGGAGAGAATCACCGCCTTCTCGATGCAGTTCTGCAATTCGCGTATGTTGCCGCTCCAGCGGGCGGCCTCCAGGATTTGCTTCGCTGAGTCATCGAGCCCGGCGACGCTCCGACGATATTTCTCCGCGAATCCGGCAACGAATCGCTCCGCGAGCGGGACGATGTCCTCCCTGCGTTCCCGCAGGGGAGGCAGGGCGATATGGACGGTGTTGATACGATAGTACAGGTCCTCACGGAAACGACCTTCGCGCACCAGCCGCTCCAGGTCCATGTTCGTGGCGCAGATCAGTCGGATATTCACCGGGATGGCCTGCGTGCCTCCCACGCGGACCACGCTGCGGTCCTGGAGGGCACGCAGCAGCTTGGCCTGAAGGTGCGGCGGGATGTTGCCGATTTCATCAAGGAACAAGGTGCCACCGTCAGCCTGCTCAAACTTGCCTGCATGGTCGGCGTGAGCATCTGTGAATGAGCCTTTTACGTGACCGAAGAGTTCACTCTCGAAGAGCGTCTCGGGGATGGCTCCGGCATCCACCGCCACCATGGGCTTCCTGTTCCGCAGGCTCATGGCGTGGATTTCACGTGCCAGAACGTCTTTGCCGGTGCCGTTTTCTCCGGTTATCAGCACCGAGGCGTCGGTTGGTGCGATTTTCTGAACCGTATTCCAGATGAGAGCCATCTTGCGGGAAGTCCCCCAGAACATCGGCTCTTCTTTTTCCTTCCGTCTGTCATCCAGTCCCATCGCCTTCCTGGCCTTGTCACGGGCTGCAGTCAGCGTGGCCAAAAGTTTTTCGTTGTCCCAGGGCTTGACGATGAAGTCGAAGGCTCCGCGTTTCATACCCTCCACCGCCAACTGTATGTCAGCGTAGGCGGTGAAAAGGACAACCTCCACTTCAGGCATCATCTTCTTAATCTCCCCAGCCCAATACAGGCCTTCGTTGCCGGTGTTGATCTCCGTGTGGAAATTCATGTCGAGCAGTACGACGTCCGGACGGAAGCGCTCCAAAGTGTTCACCAGCGTTACGGGTGACGCGATGGTCTCAACCTCTGCGAAATGCATCGGCAAAAGGATCTTAAGCGCCTGGCGAATGCCGGCGTTGTCATCCACTACCAGTATTTTTCCTTTCTTTGAAGCCATGGGGAAAGACAGTCCAAGGGTTATGACTACTCGAGTACGAAAGGTTTCAGCCCCTTTGCGGCATCCGCTGCGGTAATCCGCTTTCCGCCATTGTCGAGGTCGATGAGTATATAGCGGTCATGACCCATGCCCAGCTCCTTCATGTAGGAGAGCTGGCGCAGTCCGTGGCGGGTTTCGATGCGTTCCACCAGGTCATGGTGCTCCTCTGCGGTCATCGCATATACGATATCGACGCAGGCCTGGTCGACGGCGAGGATATCGGTCGAGGAGAGAATGCCTACATTGGGGGTGACGACCGGCGCGGCGGCAAGGCCCTCACAGTCGCAGGAGACTGACATGTTACGCATCACGTTCACATAAGTGACATGCTTGCCGAAGTGGTCGATGGTGGCTTTTGTGGATTCGGTCATGCGCTCCATGAACTCTTCCTCGCCGATGTCCCATTGATTGGGCTGGCCGGGCGTCGTGTGGATCCACGCCTTGCCCACGCGCCCGTCGGCGCAGCCGATGCCGATGTTCTTGTTCGAGCCGCCGAAACCGCCCTGGGTATGGCCCTTGAAGTGCGTGAGCGCAACCATGGAGTCGTAGTTGACCAGATGGCTGCCGACAGACATTTTCTTGAACCAGGTACCGCCGGTGACCGGGAGGGTGAGCGTATCCGCTTCATCGATGATGTCCACGGGGCAGAAAGTCCAGCCATTCACCTGGAGCGTCTTCCTGTGCGCTTCGGTGGTATAACGGTCTCCTACATAATACGTATTTGTCTCGATGATGGTGGCGTCCGGGATGTCTTTTTCCAGCAGTGCCTTAACCCATTCGCGTGGAATGATGTTCGGGCCGTTCTGCTCTCCGGTGTGCAGTTTCACGCCAACGCGTCCGGAGATGTCGCCGTTGACCTTTTCATAAGCGGCGATAAGCCCTTCGGCTGAAAGGTTGCGCGTGAAATACACGACCGCCTCCTCACCGTCACGTTGCTCATACGGGACATATTTATTGCTGTCCTTGACGGTAGATCTGTTGGTGGTGCCGCAGGCTGCGAGAGCCAGGACAACCAGCAGGATAGAAAGCTTCTTCATATACAATCGACCAATTGGTTTATTTCTGCAAAAATAAGATAAAGCGGAACAATAATCCTAAATTTCAGGCAAAACTTGCTTATTGCCGCTCCCGCTCAGCCGCATCCTTCGGGCATTTCCCGAAGGTAGCGCGGATTTCTGGCACATCCTTCGGGCATTTCCCGAAGGTAGCGCGGATTTCTGGCACATCCTTCGGGATTTTCCCGAAGGATGTCTCTTTTCTTGGGGCCACTAGATACGAAAAATCCCCCTCAGACTACTCTGAGAGGGATTTTAGTGGAGCATAGGAGAATCGAACTCCTGACCTTTTGAATGCCATTCAAACGCTCTACCAACTGAGCTAATACCCCGTTTGCGACTGCAAATATAGACATTTTTTCAAAAACTGAAAAAGAAATCCTTATTTTTGTGGAAATATAATGCGTTTGAAGATGAAAAGACTGCTTCTGGCCGTTTCTGTGGCCGTCATTATCCTGGCAGGTTGTGCTCCCAAGCACGGCACCACGCTATGTGTGAATCCTTTGACCGGTACGGATATCCCGGACAACGATGTAATAAGGGTGGGCGATACCTACTATATGGTGAGTACGACAATGTATTTCTGCCCCGGTGCTCCGATCATGAAATCCAAGGACCTTGTGCATTGGCAGATAGTCAGTTATATCTATGATTGCCTTGAGGATGACGACATCTACAACCTGCGCGACGGAGGCCGCCACGCTTACGGCCGCGGGCAGTGGGCGACGACGCTGCGCTACGTGGACGGTGTGTACTATGCGCTGTTCATCGCGAATGACCAGGGTCAGACCTATGTCTACAGGACAAAGGACATCGAGAGCAGCTATTGGGAGAGAAACGTCATTGACAGGCCGATGCACGACGCATCGCTCCTCTTTGACGGAGGACGGGTGTTCTGCGTATGGGGCAACGGTGACCTCCGCATCACCGAACTTGATGCGGACCTCAGGGGCATCAAGGAAGGGGGAGTGGACCAGCTGCTGCTCTCCTCGCCGCGCGAAGGGGTCAATCTCCGCGCCGAGGGCGCACACATCTATCATATAGGTGATTACTATTATGTGCTGGAAATCAGTTGGCCGCGTGGCGGCGTGCGTACGGAGACCTGCTGGCGCAGCAAGGAATTGCTTGGCGAGTATGAGAGCAAGGTCGTCCTGCAGGGCGCCTTCGACGGACGCGGTGACGGAGTGGCGCAGGGCGCCATCTTCGACACGCAGTTCGGTGACTGGTACGCGGTGATGTTCCAGGACCACGGAGCCGTCGGGCGCATCCCGACGCTCCAGCCTGTAACCTGGGTGGACGGCTGGCCGATGATGGGTGACAACGGTGTTCCCATGAAGGAGTTTGAAGTCCAGCTCACCGAGGAGGGAGAGAATCGTGTATGGGCAAGTGATGAGTTTGATTATAAAGATAATAAGGACCTTGACCTCGTGTGGCAGTGGAACCATAAACCACTCGATGGATACTGGTCTGTGACCGAGCGGCCGGGCTGGCTCCGCCTTACGACCGGCCAGCTCGCAGAGCGTATAGCGGATGCGCGCAACACCCTCACTCAGCGCACGGTTGCTCCCGGCTGCTTCAGTGAGACGAAGCTTGACGCTTCGGCTATGAAGCCCGGCGACCACGCCGGCCTGTGCGCCTTCCAGAGCAACTTCTGCGCCCTGGAGGTGCAGGTGGCCGATGACGGCACGAAAGACCTCGTTGCAATCGACCGCAGGGAAGAGATCGTACGAGTCCCGATGGCAGGGGAGACCGTGTGCCTGCGCATAGATTATGATTTTACGACAGACAAGGCCAGGATGTATTATTCCTTCGACGGAAATGCCTGGACGTCTGTGGATTATGAACTTCAGATGCGATACACCCTGGACTATTTCACCGGCTACCGGTCCGCATTATACAACTACGCCACCAAGGAACTTGGCGGCGCAGCTGATTTCGATTATTTCAGACAGGAGGAGACCCTCTAGTCTATCTTCAGGTTTTCGTCGACATAGCTGAGCAGGTCGTCGAGGCTTTCCTCGTCCTTGTGGGCGAGGATGGCCATTACGAGCGTGCCCGGGACATATTCGACGCAGATCAGGATGACCGGAGCTCCCTCATCGTCTTCGGCATCATAGTACCATCCGGGCTGGCCCAGGAAAGGAATCTCGCGGACGGGGACCTCTTCGCCTTCATCCACGCCGATGGCCTCCAGGTAGGAGTTGATGCACTCGATCTTGGCGTCCGACCCTGCCGGGGTGTTGCCTACATAGAGTTCGATGGAAGCACCCTCGCTGTCGGGAACGGCTTCCTCGGTGGGGTATGCATAATAGGAGACGACTTCCTCGCCTTCTTCCAGGATCAGTTCCTGCTCGACTTCCCATCCTTCAGGAAGCGGTAATGTAATGCTGTGTGCCATAAGTATTTATTCTTTCAGTCTTGAGTCTATCAAAATGGTGACGGGGCCGTCGTTGAGCAGGCGGACCTCCATCATCGCGCCGAAGCGTCCCTGAAGGACGGGGCGGCCGGCGGCCTCGGCTAGCAGGGCGCAGTACCGCTCGTAGAGCGGGACAGCCAGCCCGTGGCCGGCCGCGCGTATGTACGAAGGACGGTTCCCTTTGCGGGTCGAGGCGGTGAGGGTGAACTGGGAAACGGCCAGCAATTCGCCGTCGACGTCCACGACGGAACGGTTCATTACACCGTCCTCGTCGTCGAAGATGCGCAGCGCGGCGGTCTTGGCCGCCAGCCAGGCCGCATCCTGCTCCGTGTCGCCGTTTTCAACGCCGACAAGCACCAGCAGGCCCTGGCCAATGGAGGCGATGCATTCGCCGCCGACCGTGACCGATGCTTCGGAAACCCTCTGTATTACGATGCGCATAGTATTTGCAAAGGTAACTTATATTCGTTTTTTTTCATAATTTTACAGTCTAATAGTTTTCGATGCCATGAACCGACTGTTTACAATCGCTGCGGCAGCCCTGCTGGCCATGGGTACGCTCCATGCGCAGGCGCCCGCAGAGACCAAGTTATATAACAAGACACTTAAAAAGCCTTCGGTAAAGGCTTATGACAAGTTCCTGAAGAAATATCCTTCTTCAGTATACAGCATTGAAATCCGCACCTTGAAGGATTCTACGCTGTTCGCAGCTGTGGATCAGGAGGATGCCGCCGCCGTCGAAGCCTTTGCGGCTGCGCATCCCGACTCTCCGATAGCCGACCGGGTGGAGGCCGTCATCGCGCGGCACAATACAAGCCCGCTTACGCGGGAAGAGGCGCTGGCGGCGCTGCGCGCGCTCGCGCCCTCCGCGGCAGATGCCGTGGGCTACCGTCGCGCAAACCGCGACTACGCCCTCGGCCTCGCGGCCGCTGACGGCGCGCTCGCGCTCTATCGCGGCTCACTCGGCGCCGACGGCGCCTGGACGCTCGCCGACACCCCCGCCCCCGAGCGCTACACCCTCGATTCCAAACTCTCGGACTGCCGTCTCGACGGTCCTGTAGAACTGGTTGAGATAAATGGAAAGAATCTTCTGTCCTTCAATTATATAAATAGTGCGGACAATAACAAGAATATCGAATATGTCGCATCGCTCTACGACCCCGAGGACGGCTCTTTCACGCACGCCATGTTCTACGGCCGCGACATGTCCGGCAAGGACGGCCTGAAGGTCGAGGGCCAGTGCCCTGAAGCCTTCTCCACGCTGGCTACGCCGGAGAATGCCTGGCTGCTGAACCGCATCAACGCCGATCCTCGTCTCGTCCCTATCGCGAAGGCAGATGCCCTCACCGACGACTCCATCGCCTGGTGGCTGGAGAAGAATCCCAACGCCGAGACCAATGCGTCCCGCCTGAACTTCGGCGCCCTGGATGAGGAAAGCTCGCTCGTTGCCGGCTTCAAGGTCGCCCGTTCCCGCGACAAGGACAGTTCGAAGAGTTTCACCGCAGCGATGATGGACATCCGCGACTACACCGTGATCGTCGCTTACTCCAAGACCTACAAGAACTACATCCTGGTCTGGTGCGAGCCTGTCTGCAAGGACAAGAACCGCGATAAACTCCTGAACAACATCTACTTCGAGGACGATGCCAACCTCGCCCTCTTCTACTACAAGGGCAGGACAACATTCAAGAACCGCATCAACCTCGCCAGCCGCACCATCAGACGATAAAACCCGGTTCCGAATTGAAGGACATCCTCTTTCCGGAGCGGGGATGGGTGAATGAAAGGGTGGCGGCGTGCAGGCAGAGCCTGCCGGAGCCGCCGCCGTACAGGCGGTCGCCCGCGATCGGGCTGCCGAGGCCGAGCGGATGCGCCGCGTGTACGCGCAGCTGGTGCGTGCGCCCCGTCAGGGGAGTGAAGCGCACCAGCGCCCCGCCATCGGGTAGTGTCCGCAACAGTTCCCAGTCCGTCACGGCTTGCTTGCCGTCCTGGAAATCAACCATTTGCCTGGGTCTGTCGTCGTAGTCCAGTATCAGCGGCAGCGAGATGCGGCCGCCCTGCGCCAGCGGCGCACCCGGGCACAGCTTCGCGACATAGGATTTCTGCACTTCGTGTTTCTCGAACTGCTGCTGAAGCGCCGCCAGGCTGGCGGCATCCTTCGCGAAGACTATCAGCCCGGAAGTGTCCATATCGAGGCGGTGGCAGGCGCGGACGTCTGCGCCGGGGCCTGCGATGCGCTGAAGGCGTTCCTGAAGGGAAACCTTCAGCGTGCGCCCCGGCACCGCCAGCATCCCCGACGGCTTGTCGGCCACGATGATGCAATCGTCTTCGTACAGGACTTTGAAATCCCCTTCGGAGGCAGGGGAGTCCGCATCCAGCGGATTGGGCTCCACGTCCAGCCCCTGCAGCATGAATGCCAGCAACGGCCCGCATTTGCCCGTACAGGAAGGGTAGAAGCAGCCTTGGGTGCGGACCTCCTTCTCCGGCGAGGCCCCGTACCAGAACTCTCCCATTGCAAGGGGCTTGAGCCCGTTCAGATAGGCGTACTGCAGCAGTTTGGGCGCTGCGCAGTCGCCCGTCCCTCCCGGCGGTGTCAGCCCGCGCTCCGCGAAAATGTCAAGTATTGACTTCCGTTCGCCCATGGCGTTCAGTACGACGTACTGTCGGAAAAGCCAGTCCTGCAATGCGATGGAGCGCTCCTTGCGCTCGGCCTTCAGCGCCGCCGCAAGCCCCGGTTCAGTATCTCCGGCCTCGCGTATGCGCCGGTTCAGTTCCGAGATGCCGGCCTCCTCCTTCCTGAAATACCCCTCCGGGTCTGTCAGGTCGAAGATGGGAGGTACGAACCCCTCTACCCGGCTCCTGCCCCCGGCCAGGCCGGAGAACCCATAAAGGAAGTCGGCACGTCCTTCGGCATCCTGCACCATCAGTACCCCCATCATCTTGCCTTCGGCGAAGATATCCTTCAATTCCGGATCGGCGACTATCCGCCCGATAAGGGTCTCGGAGGCCTTGACAATCTCCGGATCGGGAGTATAACAGAAGGGATATGTGAATCTTTTCATCGTTCCGGACGTTTAACTTTCAAACTGAAAGCAGATGGGATAATAAACGTTTTTAATTTTCTTTAATAAGGCTCTCAGGGCCTTGCAGGGGCGTTTTATGTATTCGATTAATTGAAGAATCGGCTATGGAGATTATTGTTTATAGCGTTGAAAATCAGCGTTATGATACCAATATTAAATTTTTTTCAAAATTTTTTTCAGAAAAATTTGCAGATTAAAAATTAAGTTGTAACTTTGCATTCGAGTTGAGGCTCTTATTAAGCAGTTCTGCTTACTCAACTTATTGGTTATTAGTTTTAGTGTTATTAATTATGTGGTTAGTATGAGTGGTCCACGCGTGAGCGTCGACTACTTTTTTTTATATGCAAATATAGAACATTATGGCTGATAATTATCTCGAAAGGCGCGAAGAAGCGCTCAAGTCGTCGGGGCGTACAGTCGTCCGCCGCAACACTCCTTCGCTGGACACCCTGCTGCGCAAGAACCGCAGCCACCGTGGCTATGACACGTCGTATGTAGTCTCGATGCGTCAGCTCAGGACCATCGTTTCCGTGAATGACAAGATCCCTTCCAGCAAGAACTGGCAGATCCTCCGCTTCAAGCTTCTCGACGCCGCATCGGGAGGGAAGGACTTCTGCAAGCTGCTCCGTCTCGGGGCCTTGCTGCCGGAGCTTCACCTGCCGCTTCCCGGCACCGAGCCGCAGGCCTTCATTGTCATCTGCACAACCGTTCCCGTCAACCGCTCGGTCGACATCGACCTCGGAATAGCGCTCCAGAGCATGGCGCTCAAGGCCGTTGAGATAGGCCTCAATGCCCTGATCATCAGGGCTTTCAACCCCCAGGAGATAAAGCAGGTTCTGGGCCTCGGACTCGAGCCCGTCGCCGTCCTTGCTATTGGCAAAGGCGCCGAGACCATCGTCCTGGACGAGGTCCCCGCAGGCTCCGACCTCAGCTATTACCGTGATGAGGACGGCGTCCACCACGTCCCCAAGATCCGGGTTGACGACCTATTGCTCTGACAGGCTTTTCAGAACCTCCGTTACGCGTTTGAAAGCACGCGCATCATCGCCGCCGCGGGCTTCTTCTCCTGCCTTGATGGAGTTGTAGTTCCGCAGGAATGCGCCCGCACCTGACCAGACCGTGTGGATATAGCCCGTAAGACGGTTGGCTGTCTCTTCCGGTGTCTGGGTCCGGAATCGTATCATATCGCGGATCTGCTGCTCGCAGATGTCCGCGTCCCTGTAGCCGCATTCGGCCACCTGAAGACCCTTCATTGCGAAATATACGCCGGTCAACTCCGCCCTTTCATAGTGCCAGTCGCAGATGAAGACGTCGCGGGGGATAAGGTCTATTGCCCCTGCGGTGCCGTTGGTGCTGGCCTCCCACTCTCCAAGGCCGGTAGTCTCACCGTCCAGCAGGCGGTCTCCCCAGATCATAAGCTTGCGTCCTTTCTCCGCGAGGTGGTTCCTGAGCAGGGTGACTTCGCCCGCGAAAAGCTCGGCCCTGTCATGTCCCTTGCAGCGCGGACACTCGTCCATGCCGATATAGAAGACTTCGTCCATCCCTGCGTGGAAGGTGTCGGCCTCGAATGCGTCGCACAGTTCGTCGATCAGCGGCAATACTACGTCGTGTACTTCGGGGTGAAGGGGACAATAGCTCTTACAGTACAGCCCGTATTCGTTGGGCCAGTCGGTATAATACTCGCTCTTGATCGACGGGGTCTCGTCGAACTGGGGATACTCCCGCAGCAGCGCGTGGGTCTGCTTGGCCCAGGACTGGTGGCCCAGGAGGTTGATGTGAGGGACCAGCTTGATGCCGTGGGCTCTGCAGGCAGCTACAACCCGGGCAGCATCCTGTTTCGTAAGGGGGGCAGGGTCGCGCAACTCCGGATGAGACTCGTATGCGTAGTTCCAATCCACTCTGAGTATCAATAGGTTGAACCCGGCAGGGGCAAGGTCTTCGTCGATGAAGCGGATGAATCCGTCAAGCCCGCGGGACATCGGAGCCTCGATGGCGAAGCCCCTTATGGGAAGCTTCTCGTCAAGCGGACCTGCGCCCGGTAGGGGAAGGCAGATCAAAACAACGAGTATGGCCAGAATGATCTTTTTCATGGTTATAGAGCTAGTGTTCTAGAGATTCAATTCATCCAAGCCTGGCATCGGCCAGGGGGCAGGACCATTTGACGGCGGCGCCGTGCTCGGCCGCGAGGGCGTCGATCTCGTCGCGGAGCGACTCGAGCAGCGCGGCCTCGCGCTTGCGTGACCTGCGCCCCGCCGCCCGGTAGAGTTCCTTTTCGAAATAGGCGTCGTACGATACGGCGAAGTCTTCTTCATCCCTGTGCGGGAAGAACGACACTGCAGCGCGGTACGATATCGTACCGGCTTCAGAATCGGATATCAGCAGCACAAGCGCTCCCCGGCGCTCCACACCGGCGAAAGATCCTTCCGCCTCGAAGTATTGCGAATAGACGTTGATTTCCATGGCGTTCCTGTTGATGTATTCATACAAATATAACACTTTGGTATAAATAGTCCGCTCATGGAGTATTGAAAAGCAAAAAGGGACAGCATTTCTGCGGTCCCTTTTGGTGAAGCTTAGCAGATTTGAACTGCTGACCTCTTGCCTGTCAAGCAAGCGCTCTAAACCAGCTGAGCTAAAGCTTCGTGTTTCGTGGGTGCAAAGATAAGCAAGTTTTGTGAAACTGCAAAAAAAACTTAGAGGAATGCCTGCAGCATCTCGTATACGAGGTGTGTCGGGAAACCTACGACGTTGAAATAGGAGCCCCTGATGGCTGTGATGCCGATGAGGCCGATCCATTCCTGGATGCCGTAGGCCCCGGCCTTGTCGTAGGGCTTGCAGTTGTCCACATAATAGTCTATTTCACTGTCGGTCAACTCCTTGAAGACGACGATGGTGGAGTCGGAGCGGGTCTCGATGCGGTCGCCGCTCCGCAGCGTCACGGCCGTGATCACTTCGTGCTCGCGGCCTGACAGCAGCCGGAGCATCCGGACCGCATCCTCCCGCGAATGCGGCTTGCCGAGGATGGGGGAGTGCTCGGGGTCGCCGTGGCAGAGCACCATCGTATCTGAAGTGATGAGTATTTCGTCGTCCTCGAGTGGCCTGTGGAATCCGAGGGATTTGCCCTCGGACATCAGTGCCGGCACCTGCTCGTGAGGCGTGGAGGGATCGCAGGACTCTTCGAAGGAGTTGCCGGTATCGATGGTGAACTCTACGTTCATTCCGGCCAGGAGCTCGCGCCGCCTGGGCGATCCGCTCCCAAGTATGATCTTCTTTCCTTTCAGGTCCATCTCAGAACATCTTCTTGTATAGCGCGTCGTCGAGATGCCAGCGCCCCTGGGCCTTGAGTACCATCTCGACGGCGTGGCGGACGCAGCCGTGGCCGCCCCTGCAGGGGGAGACGAAGTCTGCTGCCTGCTTGACTTCCTCGACGGCATCGGCCGGAGCGACGCCTAAGCCACAGGCTTCAATCACGGGGATATCGGGCAGGTCATCGCCGAAGAACATCACTTCTTCAGGAAGCAGCGAGTGCTTCTGGCAGAATGCGTTGAAATCGTCCAGTTTAATCCTTGAATGAAGATAGATGTCATCCTGGTCCACGCCGCATACGCTGAAACGCCTGACTATGCTGCCCGAGCTGCCTCCCGTTATAATGCCTGTCTGCAGACCGTTCATCTTGGCCATCCTGACGCCGAAAGAATCCTTGGCGTCGAAGACGCGCAGCAGGTCACCGTCGGGCATCGCGAGGATGCCGCCGTCAGTCATGACACCATCTATGTCGAAGGCGATCGCCTTGATGCGCAGGAGGATGGAGTTATCGACCTGCGTCATGACTTAGCACCGTTGCCGGTCATGAAATCGCCGAGATTGATGGTGCCTTTGGGCTGCTGCTCGCGGATGGTGATGGGGCCGAACTGCGACTCGTATTTGGTGACGTTGTCCGCCAGGGCGTTGAGCAGGCGCTTTGCGTGCTCGGGGTTCATGACGATGCGGTTGGAAATCTCGGGCTTCTGGAGGCCGGGAAGCATGGTCGCGAAGTCGATGATGAACTCGCTGGGGGAGTGCGAGATGATGGCGAGGTTGGAGTATGAACCCTTGGCCACCTCGGGTTTGAGCTCGAGGCTTAGTTGTTTCTTTTCGTTGTTCTCCATATTTGTATATAATTGTTAATCAGTATATTAGTCTAGCCAGCCCACATAGACGGGCTTTTCCAGCCTGATGCGTGTGCCGGTGTCCTTGAGCAGGCCGGTCTTGGCATCACGCCGGTACACTTCGATGGCGTTTCCGTCGCGGCAGGCGACGAGGACGAATCGGCCGTCGGGGGTGATGTTGAAGTTGCGGGGATGCACGCCGGTGTTCTGGTAACCGGCATCGGAAAGGGTGCCGTCGCCGGCAATGCTGAAGACTGCGATGCCGTCGTTCTGCAGCCTAAGGCTGGCGTACAGGAACTTGCCGTCAGGCGAAATGTGGATGTCCGCGGCGCCGCGCGCATCGACACGGTCGGCTCTAACAGTCTGTTTCTCGACCAGAAGGCCGTCATTATAGTCGAAGACGGTGACGTCACCGGAGAGTTCTCCGATGACATACAGGTGCTTGCCGGAGGCGTCGAAGAGCAGGTGCCTCGGACCGTAGTCCGGGTGCAGCTGCGCCGCGCAGCGGTAGCCGGAGGCATGCTGGCCGTCGATGTCGACAATGCCTATGCGGTCTGCGCTGAACTCGCTGAACAGCAAGTGCTTGCCGTCAGGTGTAAAGACCGCGCAATGCACGTGGGGATCGGCCTGGCGGGACAGGTCGGGGCCGCCGACGCAGGAGCGCAGGAGGGAGTCGAGAGGGGCAATGCCGCCGTCAGGAAGCAGGCGGTAGAGCGCCAGCGTGCCGCCACTGTAATTGGCGACTGCCAACAGCCCGTCGCCGGCGCTGACGTAGCAAGGGTCCTCGCCCCCAGCGGGCAGGCCCGTGAGCTGTGAGCCGGCGGTGCTCAGTGAGTTGTTGCTGAAGCGCCAGGCCGCGACGGCGGCCGTGGAGTCGGGCATCTCGCTCACCGCATAGACGAAGCCATCCTTGTAAGTCAGGTACGAAGGATTGGGCATAGGAGCTTTGGCAAAGGCGCCCGGGGCCTCCGGGAACAGTCCCTTGGACACGACTTTGCCCGTTCGGGCGTCGAGGCGGTAAGTATAGAAGCCGTCGGAATAGGTGCCGACACCCATGGTCAGTACGTCATGCTCCGCACACGAGGCCAGGAGCAGCGGCAGAAAGGCCGCAAAAATGTAAAACATCCTTCTCATAACACACAAAGATAACGAAAAAAGCAGTATATTTGTCAAATAATGCGATTATAAATCATACTATCTATAATGGAATTATCGGCGAAATACAATGCCTCCGAAGTGGAGGATAAATGGTATGCCTATTGGCTGAAGAATAAATGCTTCCATTCCGAACCCGACGGAAGGGAACCCTATACCATCGTGATACCGCCGCCTAATGTCACCGGTATCCTGCACATGGGACATGTGCTGAACAACACCCTCAATGACGTGCTGATCCGCAAGGCTCGCATGGACGGCAAGAACGCGTGCTGGGTGCCCGGTACGGACCATGCCTCCATCGCCACGGAAAACAAGGTCGTGGCCAAACTCAAGGGCATGGGCATCTCCAAGGAGGACCTCACCCGCGAGGAGTTCCTCAAGTACGCCTGGGAATGGAAGGAGGAGCACGGAGGCATCATACTCAAGCAGTTGCGCAAACTCGGCGCTTCCTGCGACTGGGACCGCACCCGCTTCACGATGGAGCCCGCCCTCTCCGAGGCCGTCATCAATACCTTCGTATATTTCTATAAGAAAGGATGGATCTACAGGGGAGTGCGCATGGTCAACTGGGATCCCGAGGGACATACTGCCGTCAGCGACGACGAGGTCATCCACAAGGATACTCAGAGCCATTTCTACCACATGCGCTACTTCATCTCCGACGGGCATGGCAACCCTACCGACAAGTACATCGTAGTGGCCACCACCCGTCCCGAGACCATCATGGCCGATGCCGCCATCTGCGTCAATCCCAATGACGAACGCCATTTCTGGATGAAGGGCAAGAAAGTCCTTATCCCGCTCATCAACAAGGAGATACCCATCATCGAGGATGACTACGTCGAGATGGACTTCGGTACCGGTTGCCTCAAGGTCACGCCCGCGCACGACGCACACGACTACGAGATAGGCCTTCGCCACAACCTTCCGATCATCGACATCATCGACGACCGCGGCCGTCTGACCGAGGACGCCCAGATACTGATAGGCGAGGACCGTTTCGATGCCCGCAAGAAGATCGTCAAGATGCTTCAGGACGCCGGCAATATCGAGAAGATCGAGGACTATACCTCGCCGGTGGGATACAGCGAGCGCACCAACGCCGTCATCGAGCCGCGCCTCAGCGCGCAGTGGTTCCTCAAGATGGAGGAGCTTGCCCCGCGCGCACTCGCTTCCGTCGAGGATGGCTTCATCAAGTTCATCCCTGACAAGTACCGCAATACCTACCGCCACTGGATGGAGAACGCACACGACTGGTGCATCAGCCGCCAGCTCTGGTGGGGTCAGCGTATCCCTGCATACTATCTCCCTGATGGGCAGATAGTTGTGGAGAATAGTTTCGAGAAAGCCTTCAAGGCTGCTCAGACCATCGACCCTTCCATCAAGCCCGAGGATCTCAAGCAGGATGAGGACGTGCTCGACACCTGGTTCTCCAGTTGGCTCTGGCCCATCTCGGTGTTCGACCCCGATATGCCTGGCAACCCCGAACACAAGCCCAATGCAGACCTTGCATACTATTATCCGACCAACGACCTTGTGACCGGCCCGGACATCATTTTCTTCTGGGTGGCCAGGATGATCATGGCGGGCAACGAGTTCATGAACGACGTGCCTTTCCATAACGTGTATTTCACCGGCATCGTCCGCGACAAGCTCGGCCGCAAGATGAGCAAGACGCTTGGCAACTCTCCCGACCCTCTCGAGCTCATCGAAAAGTACGGCGCCGATGCTGTCCGTCTCGGAATGCTGCTTTGTTCCTCCGCCGGCAACGACATCCTTTATGACGAGGCCATGATCGAGCAGGGAAGGAACTTCTGCGCCAAGATCTGGAATTCCTTCCGCCTCGTGAAGGGCTGGAACGTCGATGCTGCAGCAACTGCTCCCGCGGCTTCCGCAGTCGCTGTCAAGTGGTTCGAAAACAAATTAAGTCAGGCCATAGAAGTTGTTGAAGATCATTACAGTAAGTTTAGGATTAACGACGCTCTGATGACCATCTACAAACTCTTCTGGGACGACTATTGCAGCTGGTACCTCGAGATAGTGAAGCCCGGTTTCGGCGCTGCTGTCGACAAGGCCACCTACGATGCGACCCTCGACTTCTTCGAGGCCCTGGTCAAGATGATCCATCCCATCATGCCGTTCATCACCGAGGAGCTCTGGCAGAACATCGAGGAGCGCCCTGCAGGCGCTACAATAATGTTCGCGCCCACTCCTAAGGCCGGCAAGTATGACGATGCTTTCATCCGCGAGTTCGAGACTGCGCGTGAGGCCGTCGTGGCTCTCCGCTCGATCCGCAAGCAGAAGAACATCTCGCCCAAGGAGCCCCTCGGCCTCAAGGTCAAGGGTGCGTTCCCGATGGAGGTGGCGCCCGTGATCGAGAAGCTTGCGAGCGTTACTTCGGTGGAGCCTGTCGACGATTTCGGCGACACAGGTTCCGGCGTTCCGTTCATCATCGGCACGACCGAGTTCTTCGTTCCGCTAACAGGTCTGGTCAACGTCGAGGAGGAGATCGCAAAGCTTGAAGCCGACCTCGAATACCAAAGAAAATTCCTCGAAGGAGTGCGCCGCAAGCTCTCCAACGAGTCGTTCGTGGCCCATGCTCCTGAGAAAATCGTCGCTGTGGAGCGTAAGAAAGAGGCTGATGCCCTCTCCAGAATAGAAAGTCTGGAGTCTCAGCTCAATTCGCTGAAAAATAGCAATTAAAACAAAAGAGTTTTTAGTTATAACATTTTTGTTAACCCAATAATTGGACTATTTTATGATGGTTTATCCTTTGTTTCTTGGCAGTTTAGGGTTTTGGGAGATCCTGCTGATCGTCCTGGTGTTCCTCCTTCTCTTCGGTGGCAAGAAGATTCCCGAGCTTATGCACGGACTCGGCAAGGGAATGAAAAGTTTCCGCAAGGGAATGAACGAAGTCGAGGACGAGATCAAGGAAGCCACCAAGGAGTTCGACTCCATCACCAAGGAGACGGAAGAGAAGAAATAGGGCGTGGCGTCCGATCCCGGAAAAGGCTTGAAGGAGATGTCCTTCTGGGACCATCTCGAGGAACTGAGGGGAACACTTATCCGCTCGGTCCTCATCGTATTGGCCCTTTTCACTGTCGGCTTCTTCCTTAAGGAGACTCTTTTCGACGGGGTCATCCTTTGGCCCACAAGGTCCGATTTCTGGCTTTACCGACTGCTCGGGGTGGATCTTTCCATCAATCTGATCAACATCGACGTTGCCGCGCAGTTCTTCACCCACATCAAGGTCACGTTCGTGTGTGCGCTGGTGGTGGGGTTCCCCCTGATCTGCTATGAGGCCTGGAAATTCATCGCTCCTGGCCTATACGAAAAGGAGAAGAAAGTGATGCGAAAGGCTTTCGGGCTCGGCGCAGGCCTTTTCTACCTGGGCATCGCAGTAGGGTACTTCATCGTGATGCCCGTCCTGCTGGTCTTCTTCAATGGTTATCAAGTAAGTACGAGTGTCGAGAATACGTTCGCACTGACTTCCTATATCTCCATTTTCCTGGCGATGGTGTTCGTGATGGGGCTCCTGTTCGAGTTCCCCTCGGTGCTGGCCGTCCTTTCGCATTTCGGCATAGTCACCCGCGATACGATGAAGAAGTCGCGCCGTTTCGCTGTCCTGGCCATCCTCGTGCTGTCCGCTATCCTTACCCCGACCGGGGATCCTTTCACGATGCTGGTGGTGGCCATCCCCCTGTATATGCTGTACGAGTTCAGCATCCTGATCTGCAAACCGGCTGTGCCGGAGGAGGTTAAGGATGATCTCGATTAGCGACCTCACCGTCTCGTACGGCAACTGGAATCTCCTGGACCACATCAGTTTCCATATCAGCGAGAACGACAAGATCGGTCTTGTCGGCAAGAACGGGGCGGGGAAGTCCACCGTGATGAAACTCATCTGCGGCGAACAGAATCCCACTTCAGGCTCCATCGACAAGCCTGCCCATATCAATATTGGTTATCTTCCGCAGATCATGGAGCATAACCGCGGCCGCAGCGTGCTGGAGGAGACGATGACTGTTTTCGATACCTTCAAAGATATGGAGAAGGAGATCGAGGATATTACTGTTCAGCTTTCGGAACGTACTGACTACGAGTCGTCTGCATATATTGAGTTGATTTCGCGCTTGAATGACTTGAACGACCATCTGGCCGTGAGTCATTCAGAGCCTCCGGAGGTCCAGGCCACCCGCATTCTCCTCGGACTGGGCTTCAGGGATGACGAACTTTCACGCAAGACTGAGACCTTCAGCCAGGGCTGGAACATGCGCATCGAACTGGCCAAGATCCTGCTCGGCGCCCCTGACGTTCTGCTGCTCGACGAGCCGACCAACCACCTCGACATCGAGTCCATCGAATGGCTAGAGTCTTACCTTAAGGCTTTCAGGGGTTCTCTCCTGCTTGTGTCGCATGACCGCAAGTTCCTGGACAACGTGACCAACCGTACCGTAGAGATCATGCTAGGCCACGTTTACGACTATAAGGTTCCCTACAGCCAGTATGTCGAACTGCGCAAGGAGCGTATGGCACAGCAGACTGCAGCCTACGAGAACCAGCAGCGCATGATCGAGAAGACCGAGGACTTCATCAACCGTTTCCGGTACAAGCCGACGAAGTCCAACCAGGTCCAGTCGCGCATCAAGGCGCTCGAGAGGCTTGACCGCATCGAGATAGACGTCGAGGACCGCTCGGCTATGCACCTGCGCTTCCCGCCGGCGGCGCGTTCGGGCGATGTCGTTTACAAGGCGACCGACCTGACCGTCGGCTATCCGCAGAAAGTGGTGTTCCGCAATGCCGACATAGAGATCAAGCGCGGCGAGAAAGTGGCCCTGATCGGCCGCAACGGCGAGGGAAAGACTACGCTTATGCGCGTGATAATGGGTGAGTTGGAGCCTTTCTCGGGTGAGTCCCGCATAGGGCACAACGTCGACATCGGCTATTTCGCCCAGAACCAGGAAGAGGTCCTTGACAACAGCATCACGGTCTTCGATACCCTTGACCGCGTTGCGGTGGGGGATATCCGCACCAAGCTTCGCGACATTCTCGGAGCTTTCCTTTTCAAGGGGGATGACATAGATAAGAAGGTATCCGTGTTGAGCGGCGGCGAGCGCGCCAGGCTGGGCATGGCGAAGCTCATGCTCCAGAGCCACAACGTCCTGGCGCTTGACGAGCCGACGAACCACATGGACATACGTTCAAAGGATATACTCAAATCCGCCCTGAAATCCTTCGACGGCACGCTGATTGTTGTGTCTCACGACAGGGATTTCCTCGACGGACTCGTGGACAAACTCTACGAGTTCCGTGACGGGCACGTCAAGGAGCATCTCGGGAGCGTTTCCGAGTTCCTGGAGAGGCGCAGGATCGAGAATCTCAACGAACTGGAGCGCAGGTTCGGCGGCACGCCGGACGCTTCCGCCCCGGCTGCGCCTGCCGCAGAGCCGAGAAAGGCCGATGCCAAGGAGGATTTCGTCTCGCGCCGCAATGTTTCGAAGGAAGCCCGCAAGATACGCAACCGGATCTCGTTCCTCGAGGCCGAGATCGGAAAGGATGAGTCGAGGATGAAAGCCATCGAGTCGGTCCTGGCTGCGCCCGGACCTTCCGATGATATAATGGAGTTGACCAGGGAATACCTGGAACTCAAGCGTGACCTGGATGCCAAGACTGATGAGTGGGCATCCCTAATGGAAGATATGTAATGTTTAATGATATGAGAAACAATCTGTTGAAATTATTTGTCTGCACTGTTACTTTATGCTTTGCAGCATTTTTGTCTCCGGCTCAGACCAAGCAGTCTTCGCACGATTTCTCCGCTTTCGACGCACTTGAAGTCGACTACGATTTCAATGTCCGGGTGGTCAGGTCCAACAAGTATTCGATCTCGCTGAATGTGGACAATCTTCTGAAAGACTATATACAGGCCTATGTGAAGAACCATACCCTTCATCTGACCCTCGACGACAAGTCCCTGCCCTCGGATGTAAAGAAGCAGTTCAGGGGACGCAGGGCTTCGGCACCCGTCCTGGATGCGACCATCTATCTCCCGGAGTCCCTGTCGTCGGTAAAGATGTCCGGCGCATCCGTGATCTCCATCGAGGATGACCTCGAGTGCCGGGACTTCGTCCTCGACCTGGCGGAGAATGCCAAGGTTGCCCGCCTCATCGTGGATGCCGACAATGTCAACATCACGATGGCCGGTAAATCCACGGCCGACCTTGTAGTCTATGCTGATAACGTAAAGGTCAATGCAGCAGGCAATTCCGTGCTGGAACTCGAGCAGGATTCGCAGAAACTCGAGATTGTCGGAGGCGGCAGCAGCCAGATCGATGCCGAGGGCGAAACACTCGATGCCATCCTGACGGTTTCAGGCTCGTCCAAGACTTCCCTCAAAGGCAAGACCAATAATCTTAACGTCACCGGTTCGGGAACTTCCTTCGTGGATGCGGTCAACTTCAAGACTTCAGACTGTACTGCTAAACTGTCCAACAGCAGCAAGTTATACGAAGCCGCAACGGAAATGCTTCACATCGACCTCAGCGGCAACTCCACGCTGGTATTCGACGGCGATCCTACGATAGACATCATCAATGTCAAGTCTTCCACGGTCCAGCGGTATTCAAATGTCCGAAAATAATCATGCTGGTTTTTGATTCACATTGTGACGCGCCGTCCCAGATGATGCGTGCGCGCGATTATACCAAGGACAATCCTTGGGGACACGTCGACTTCCCGAAGCTCAGGGCCGGGGGAGTCGACGCTTCCGTTTTCGCATTGTACTGCCCGCCGGGCTATGCCCCTGACGAAGCCACCCGATACACTCTGGACATGCTTGCGCATCTCTATGACCAGGTCGATGCTGCCGAGGGGGAGGTGGAGTTTGCTTTCACGGCCTCGGAAGTGCTTGAAAACAAATCGAACGGGCTGACATCCATACTGATAGGAATGGAGAACGGCGCACCCATACAGCATTCCCTGTCGCTCTTGAGACTGTTCTATCGCATGGGTGTAATATACATGACATTGGCACACAATGCCGACAACGAGATCTGTGACTCATGTGCCGGGAATCATCGCTGGGGCGGACTCAGCCCCTTCGGCCGCGAGGTTGTGCGGGAGATGAACAACCTGGGCATGATAGTGGATATCGCGCATTGCTCCGACGATACGGTGCGCGACTGCCTGGAGTTGTCTCGTGCGCCAATAGTTTCTACGCACTCGTGCTGCAAGGCCTTGGCCAGGCACAGGCGCAACCTGCCGGACGACCTGCTTAAGGCGATTGCCGACAAGGGGGGAGTGGTGCAGATCAATTTCTGCCCGTCTTTCCTTTCCGAAGAATATGATGCTCTGATGGCTGCTACCGGAGCAGGCGACAGGGCAGACAACATCGAGGCTGCATTCATCGCAGATCCTGAGAATCCTGAGAAGGTGGCTGCCTGGGTCGAGATGCAGCGCGAACTGGAAGCCATGCCGCGCCCGTCCTATAAGGATGTCGTCGACCATATCGACCATGCCGTCAAGGTCATGGGCATAGACCACGTCGGGGTAGGAACCGATTACGATGGGATTTCGGTTGCTCCGGCAGGACTCGAGAACGTCTCACGCGTGCCTGTCCTCTGGGAGGAGATGCGCAGTCGGGGATACTCTTCCGAGGATATCGAAAAAGTGGCCGGAAAGAACTTTCTAAGGGTCATGGAAGAGGTCCAAAGGGTCTCTTTAGGGGCTTAACAAAAATGTTACAGTAAATAACTAAATTGTTTCTTTATTTTAGAGTCAGGCTTTTAAGTCTGACTCTATCATTTTTCTCAATTCGTTGAGAGCGGAGGCCGAAAAACGCTCGATATTGCGTTTCCTGTCGTTCTTGTAGTTGAATCTGGCCGTCTTTGTACCCACCGGACCGGCTACTCCGACCCATACCGTACCGGCCGGTTCGTGCTCGTCGCCGTATGCGTCTGCCCACCCGGTGGTGGCGACGGCATACGTGCTGCCGGTCAGCCGCCGGACGCCTTCGGCCATGGCGGCGGCGACCCCGCTGCTGACGATGCCGCAGCTGTCGATGGTCTCGGGGGAGACGCCCAGGACGCGGATCTTGATCTCGGGGGCGTACGAAGTGACGGATCCGAGGAAATACTCCGATGCACCGGATACTGTGGTTATAAGATGCGCTATCTCACCTCCGGTACAGGACTCGGCGGCGCTCAGCGTCTTGCCGCTGCCTCGCAGGAGCCTTCCGATGGCGCCTTGAAGCGTATCGTCGCCATCGGAATACACCATGTCACCAAGTATTTCCTTCAGGGCGGAGAAGCGTTCATCCATGCGGGCAGCATTCTCCTGCCTGTCGCCTCCGTAGACGGAAAGGCGAAGACGTACTCCGGTGAGCTGGTTGGGCAGATAGGCGAGATGCATGTCAGGCGGAAGGGCGTCTTCCCAAGTCTCTATGAGTTTGGAAAGCGCGGACTCAGCCATTCCGTATACCATTATAGTACGGTGAGTTATGCTATCTAATCTATAGTGTGACTTGATGTCGTTGACAACATCGGAAACAGCCCCTAAGGCTTCGTGGGGGACACCCGGAAGGGAGTACAGGGTCGCTTGATGGCCGAAGCGTTCAGGCCCGAAACGGAAGACCATTATGGGGGCAGTGCCGAGATGGTTGACGATGACCTCGCAACTATCCGGCACCATCGCCTGCTGGCGGTTGATGTCCAGGACTTCAAGGCCTCTGGAGTGGAGTATCCTGTATACCATTTCCATCTGTCCTCGATGCTCTACGTAGTGAGAACTGCCGGAAAGCTCTGCAAGAGCGGCTTTTGTAATGTCGTCCTTGGTTGGCCCAAGTCCTCCGGTAGTAATAACTATATCGCTGTTTTCGAGCTCTTTACGTAATGACTGGACTATACGGTCGTGGTCGTCGCCGATAGAAAGCATCTCCCTGACGCGTATGCCTGCGTCACCCAGTTCGCAGGAAATGTATGAAGAGTTCGTATCGATTATCTGGCCGATGAGGATCTCATCTCCAATGGTGCAGATCGAGGCTGTGGTCATGATGGATTGTCTGCCAAGTATTTGAGTATTTTCTTAACGAGTTTCGGACCTTCGAATACGATGCCGGTGTGGATCTGGATAAGGGATGCACCCGCTTCCAGCATCTGTTTGGCCTGTTCCGGGCTCATGATGCCTCCGCAGGCGACTATGGGGAAACGACCTTTGGTATGCTCGGAGATGTGCTTGACGATGGCCAGGCTGCGCTCGAACAGAGGAGCGCCGGAAAGATAGCCGGCTTCAGGTTTTCTGGAGGCGTCCAGCAGGTCAAGCCTGCGCGTGGTGTCACCCGCTACGACTCCATCCACGCCCGAAAGCATACAATAGTCGATCATCTCGTCAAGCTGCTCGAGCGGGGTATCCGGTGAGAATTTGACGAGGATAGGCTTGTAACTTTCGTAGCAGAGCCTGAACTCGAGGAGGGGGTCGATGATATCGGCGAGGGCATTGCGGTCCTGGACCTCCAGCAATCCGTCGGAGTTGGGGCGCGAAATGCTTACCGTAAACATATCGACAAAGTCATAGAGCAGCGAAAACGCTTTCTGATAGTCGTTTGCGATTTCGTCGTCCTTCTTGCTGCCGGCATTGTAAGTGATGTTTGCGCACAGGGTTGCATCCGGCCTTCTGGCCTGGATGCGGTCGATGGTGTAGCGTACGCCCTTGTTGCGGGCTTCGAGGAGGTTGACGAGGGCTTTCTGTTTCTTGTATCTGAAAAGGCGGGGCCTCAGGGTGCCATCCTGCGGTTCACTCGACAACGAACCCAGTTCCAGGAAGCCGAATCCGAAGTCGGAGAGTTCATTGAAATGGTCTCCGTTATGGTCGAAACCCGCCGCCAAACCCACTGGATTGCGGAATTCGATGCCGAAAACCTCGCGCTTCAGGCTTGGGGAATCGTAGCGATGGAAAAGCCGGACCAGATACCTGCCCGGGAAATGGGCGGAGAAGCGCACGAGAGCCAGGAAAAGCTTGTGCGAAGTCTCTGGCTTGAAGCAGAACAGGAATGGTCGTAATATCTGTTTGTACATGTGCTGACGGCTGAATAACAAACAAATATAACGAATCTATTTCAATTCCTGATATGTATTGTCGTCGTAAAACACGATTATGCGGCTTATCGAGCGCCTGAAAGGCGAAGGATCTGCCTTTGAAGTCGCTGCAGGGGCAACTGTTTCTGCCTCCGGCTCTTCAGGATCGTTGTTCTCCTGGCTTTCGGGACCGAACAACTCTCCGCTGAAAGGCTCCTGCGAAGCGGGCGTAATGGCCTCTGCAGCAGAAGGAGAAAGCCGCTGGAAGGTATCCTGCTTGTACATCTTTCCCTTGCCGGAGATGAGCCACTCGAGGTTCAATTTGGGATAATGCTCGGAAATGCTGCGGATAAAGTCATAGCCAGGTTTGTTCCTGCCGGCGAGGACGTGCGAGACACTCGCACGCGCGACGTCGATCGAGTCGGCAAACTGTGCCTGGGAAATGTTCTCCGCTGAAAGGAACTGCTGCAGTCTTTGATTCATATTTTGAACAATCGTTTCACAAATGTAGCAATAAAATGTAAAGAAACAAGTGCCATTTGCAATTTACATCCGTTAATAGGGCAGGGGAAACAAACGTTTTAAGTCGTTGACTATTCTAAAGTAATATAATAAATAAAATGTTATAATCATCTGATTATAAATGCATATATTTTGAAATATCATAGCATTACGAGGGGTTATGCCTCTATAGGTCACAACCGTTACATCTTTTTCTTTAGTTTTGGTGTAGATTATATGAGATAAACTATTGATAATATGTTAAATATAAATTAGGTGTAGGTATTATTTATTTTTCTTATTTAACAAATGTACCCTGATTGCTTTTGTTTACAATTCTGAATCAACTTTTCTCGATATTTCTTTTTGTAACATGTAAATTTAGTATAGAAAACGGTAGAAATGTCGCCGAGAATTGCTCCAGCGTCTTTTCAAAATCTGCGTCTTATTGTGTAAATTTGCATCGAATTTGAGAATCTCACGATGATACCCGATATACGAATAGAAGATTATAATTATCCTCTGTCTGATGACAGGATTGCTAAATATCCCCTGCCGGAGCGTGATGCCTCCAAATTATTGCGTTATCGCGACGGTGTCGTGGACGAGTTTGTCTTCCGTGACATTCCTGATCTTCTTCCTTCCGGCTCCATCATGGTATTCAACGATACCAAAGTCGTCCCTGCGCGCCTTCATTTCCAGCGCGATTCCGGCGCACATATAGAGGTATTCTGTCTCCAGCCGGTTGAGCCGGCCGAGTACAGTACCGTTTTCGCGGCTGTGTCTCGTTGTGTATGGCGCTGTGTAATAGGCAATTCCAAACGCTGGAAGGACGATTTGCTGCATCTGTACGGTGCTGAGAAGGATCCTGCGCTTTCGCTTATGGACCTTCGCGCACGCCTCATATCCAAGGAAGGGGAGACCGGCATAGTCGAGTTCACCTGGAAAGGTGGGATGCCTTTCTCTGCCGTTCTCGAGGCATGCGGAACCGTCCCCATTCCTCCATACCTCAACCGTCAGACCGAGGCTGTAGATATCGAGCGATACCAGACTCTCTACGCTCGCTTCAGGGGATCGGTTGCGGCTCCGACTGCAGGCCTTCATTTCACCGAACCTGTCCTTCAGCGTATTCGCGAGAAGGGTATAATCACGGAAACTGTATGTCTGCATGTCGGTGCGGGTACTTTCCTGCCTGTGAAAAGCTCCAATGTGGCCGATCATCCTATGCACAGTGAGCCTTTCGTGGTCAAGAAGTCTTTCATTCAGAGTATCAGCGAGAAAAACAATAATGTTTTTAATGATAACAAAAATGTTATAGCTGTAGGGACCACTTCTGTACGCACTTTGGAGTCACTTTACTACGTCGGAGTGAGCTGTATCGAGACCGGACGTCCTGCTCCTGTGGAGCAGTGGTGTCCGTATACCCGCGAGTACCCTTACTCCCTTCAGGAGTCGATGCAGGCGATCCTGAAATACCTTGATGAGGCAGGTCTCGACGAGCTAAAGCTCGACACGCGCATCATCATCGTTCCGGGTTTCCGCTTCAGGGTAGTGGACATGCTTGTTACCAATTTCCATCAGCCGGAGAGTACGCTCATCCTCCTGATTTCCGCTTTCGTCGGAGGAGACTGGCGTACCATATACGATTATGCCCTCGCACACGGTTTCCGCTTCCTGAGTTACGGAGACAGTTCTCTTCTGTTCCGGGCCCGTTTGTAGATCGGTTTTTTTTGTCTAGATTTGTAATCTAGTTTTTTATGGAAGATTTTTCACAGTTCGAAGCTATTTGTCCTTATAGTGACGAGGAGGCGGTCAGGGCCCTTGCAGAGGTTTCCAGACATCCTGCCGTTCCCGTCATCTCCAAGGCGCTGTTCCCTGATGAGAGGGTCAGCTTCCTTGCCGAGTCGCTTCGAAGCATCAATAGCATAGACGAATTCCAGTCCATCATAATGAGCAAGGCCGTCGACTGGTGCCTGGACCACACGGTCCACAATTTCTCCTACGATGGTATCGCCAATCTTTTGTCGATCGAAGGCAAATTCCTGATGATGTCCAACCATCGCGACATCATCCTCGACCCCGCCATCACCCAGTATGTCCTGCTAAAGAACGGCATACCGATGTCGGAGATTTGCGTTGGTGACAATCTGCTGGCAAACAAGACCGTAGAGAATCTTCTCCGCTCCAACCGCATGATCAAGGTCATACGTGGGATCTCCGCCCGTGAACTCTACCTCTCGTCCCAGATCCTTTCCAAATACATCCGCCAGACCATAACTTCAGGCAAGAGTTCGGTGTGGATCGCCCAGCGCCAGGGTCGCACCAAGGACGGGGTCGACATCACCGAGCAAGGCCTCTTGAAGATGTTCGACATGAGCGGTACCGGGACGTTCAAGGAGAATTTCATGGAGTTGAACATAGTTCCCCTGAGCATATCTTATGAGTATGAGCCCTGCGACTTCCGCAAGGCCCGCGAGATCCTCATATCGCGCACGCGCAAATATGTCAAGGGGCCGCGCGAGGATATGCACAGCATCATGACCGGCATCCGTCAGCAGAAGGGCAACATCCATCTCAACATCGGTGTGCCGCTGACTCCGGACGAGATCGAGGCCGCGTCATACTGCGACAAGAACGACCGCTACCAGTCGATACGCCACGCGGTCGACGTCAGGGTAGTCGAAGGGTATAAGTTGTGGAAGACCAACTATATAGCCTATGACATCGTGAATCGTACGACCAAGTACAGCGACTACTACTCACCGGAGGATGCGGAAGCCTTCAAGGCATATACCGAGCACAAACTCCGCAGGGCTACGAGGAACCTCGACCGCGGAGAGTTGCGCGACATCTTCCTGCGCATCTACGCCAATCCTATCGTCACCAAGGAAAAGTTTAAGGCGGAGCTTGATTAGCCCCGCCTTTTCTATCCAGGTTTATTAAAGTCTTCTTCTGAAAAGGCCCTTGACCTTCTCCACGATCTCTTCGGCAGGGAGATCGGGATCGAGTATGATGTCAGGCTCTTTCTCGATGTATCCGCCTTTCTTGGCCTCTATGAGGCCTCCGCCGGTGACGTTAAGCATGACGACGTCGTCCTTGGTGATCTTGCCTTCCTCGAGGGCTTTCGCCACGCTGCAGACTGCGGTGGCGGCGGCGGGGAGGATGTCATAGCCCTCGGCCTTCATGAAGCGGACGATCCACTGTACGATCTCGTCGTTGGTGACGGTGAACATGTCTCCGCCGGAGTCGGTGAGCGCATCGAAGAGGCCCCCTGCGAGGCTGAACGGCGGTTTGCGGTTGGACAGAACCTTGGCAAGTATGACTTCGGAAGCCCTGCGGGACTGCTCTGCGGTGATGTCGAGCAGAGCCCTCGAGCCGGCCTTCCAGGTGTCGTGCATCAGTGTGAATGGGGAGTTCTGCGAGACGAAGATCTTCATCTTGTTGGTGCCGAAACGTCCGTCCTCGATGAGTCGGAGGTTGTTCTCCCAGGCGGCTATCGCGCCCGTGCCGCTTCCTACGGCCTGGAAATAGGCGTCGGGGATGCGGCCTATCTTCTCGACGGCGCTCAGGACAGTGGTGCCCATTCCGTCACGGCGCGCGACGTTCTTTGCGCCGCCTTCGGCGAAGAACATCGGGTCGGAGCAGATCTTCTCGCCGAGTGCGATGGCATCGAAATAGTCCGATCCGCGGGGGGCGGCGACGACCTTGACGCAGTTGTTGAGCTTCTTGGGGAACCACATGTCGTGGATGTTGTCGACGGGAATGCAGATCACCACCGGAATCTTGTTGTCGGAACAGACCTTGGCGAAGGCGCGTGCGGTGTTGCCGGCGGACTGGACCACAAGGACCCTGCTCTCTCCCTTAGGGATGCGGGCACATACCGAGAACGCCTCGGTCTCCTTGAAGGAGCAGGTGGTCATTTTCGCTCCGATCTTGGGATGATAGCCGGAGAAAGTGATGTACAGGTTCTTGAGTCCCATCTCCTTGGCCAGGCCGCGGCTCTTATAGGTGACCGGGGCGCAGGAGTTCTTCAGCGTCCTCTTGATCGGAAGCCACTCCGCATAGCGGTAGAGCCCGTCGAGCTCCTTCCTGGGGGTGAACTGCTTGTTGGCGTAGACGGCCCTGACAAGGGAAGGGGAGGGTGCCTGGGGATCGGCGAGAGTCCACTCGCCGTCTTCGAAGATTCTGCCGGTGCCGACGTTCATCAGCTGGTAGCTTGTAGGTTCAAATTTCATATCACGTGGTTATTGAATTGTCACAGTTTAATGATCAGCCAGGCCATGTAGCAGGCTTCGACCAGGAGCATGAGGCTCCCGTCGAAGCGGTCGAGGACGTTTTTCTTACCTGTATATGCGCTGGTGAATACGAGCAGGGCGCTGAGCATCAGCACGCCCATGTCCACGAGGTTGATGCCGGAGAAATGCAGGGGGCGCACCACGGCGGAGCATCCGAGTATGAGCAGAATATTGAAGATATTGGATCCTAATATGTTGCCAAGTGCCAGCTGGCCTTTTTTCTTGGCGGCGGCAACCACGCAGGTGGCGAGTTCCGGCAGGGAAGTGCCACCGGCGAGGATCGTAATGGCAATGAACTTATCGGAGACTCCGAGCATCCTTGCGACACTCGTGGCCGAGTCGACGAAGAGCCTGCCGCCGATGACCAGGCCGGCCAGGCCGACCAGCACCAGCGCGATGGCCGCGGCGATGCTCAGCCGCTTACCTTCCTGGCCGTTTTCTTCGTCGGCATTGCCGAACTTGAAGCAGGAATAGATGTACGCGACGAAGAGAATGAGGAATATGACGCCCTCCAGGCGGCTCAGGCCGTTGGTCCCGAAGCCGAAGATGGTCTGGCTCATGCCGCACAGTATGAAGAGGACGGTGAAGGCGATGGTCATGGGGATGTCCCGGCGCTTGTTCTCCCTGGTGATGGCAATGGGGGAGATGACAGCGGTAAGGCCGAGGATGAGCAAGGTGTTGAAGATGTTGGAGCCTATGACATTGCCGGCTGAGATGTCGGAACTGCCGGCGATGGCTCCCGTGAGGCTCACGACGAGTTCAGGACAGGACGTACCGAAGCCAACGATGGTCAGGCCGATGACGAACTCGCTGATACCGGCTTTGCGGGCGATGCTCGAGGCGCCGTCCACGAGCCAGTCGGCGCTGAAGACTATCAGTGCCAGACCGAGGATCAGGAGGAGGAGTTGGATGGCCATATTACAAATTTACGCAAAAGATTGGTTTTTGCGCTTCAATGCACACACATTTTCCACGTGTTGCGTGTGCGGGAACATATCTACAGGTTGCACGGTGGTGACTTCGTATTTCCGGCAGAGAATGGCGAGGTCACGCGCCTGAGAGGCGGGATTGCAACTGACATAGACGATGCGGTCGGGCTCGGCATTGAGGATGACTTCCGCCACGTCGGGGTGGATGCCCGCCCTGGGCGGGTCCAGGATGATGACGTCCGGACGTCCGTGTTCAGCGACAAAACCGTCCGTGAGGATGTCCTTCATGTCTCCCGCGAAGAATTCGCAGTTGGTGATGCCGTTGGCCGCGGCGTTCACCTTTGCGTCCTCGATGGCTTCCGGGACGTATTCGATGCCGATGACCTTGGAGGCACGGGAGGATACGAACTGGGCGATGGTGCCGATACCGGTATAGAGGTCGTACACGACCTCGCTGCCGGTCAGGCCGGCCATCTCTCGGGCGACTGAATAAAGCTTGTATGCCTGGGGGCTGTTGGTCTGGTAGAACGACTTGGGACCGATCTTGAAGGAGAGGCCCTCCATGTGCTCATAGATGGCTTCATCACCCTTGTAGAGGATACATTTCTGATCACCTATGGAGTCGTTCAACTTGGTGTTTATTACGTAATAAAGAGACTTTACCTGAGGGAAAGCTTCAAGTATAGCGTCGAACAGTCCGACACGCTTCTGCACGTCGTCGTGGAAGAAACAGATGATGAGCATCACGTCTCCTTCCTCGGTCGTGCGGACGAACATGTTGCGGATGAAACCGGTATTCTCCCGAAGATTGAAGAACTCGAAATCATGCTCCAGGGCGTACGTCCGGATGAAGTTGCGGATCTCGTTGGAAGGCTCGCGCTGCAGCCAGCATTGCCGGATGTCCAGTACCTTGTCGAAAAACTTGCCGACATGGAAGCCAAGTCCGCAGCGCTCCTTGTCGGAGAGCTGTTCGGGATCCTCGTCCTTCGTGAACCATCGTCTGGACGAGAAGGTGAACTCCAGTTTGTTGCGGTAGAACCGGGTGTTGTCCGAACCCAGGATAGGGGAGATAGCGGGTATTTCTATATGGCCGATGCGGACCAGCTGGTCCCAGACCTGCTGCTGCTTGGCCTGGAGTTGCATTTCGTAGGGGAGAGGCTGCCATTTGCAGCCTCCGCAGAAGCCGAAATGCTGGCAGAAGGGCTTGAGACGGTGCTCGGAAGGTTTCTTCATCCTGACGACGAAACCTTCCATGTAGTTAGGTTTTTTCTTGGTGATGCGGATGTCGACGACATCGCCCGGAACCGCGGATTCGACAAAGACGACGGCACCTTCGTAGTGGGTGAGTGCCTTGCCTTCCGCGGCTACGGACTCGATCGTCACATCCTCGAGGATGAGGTCAAGTTTCTTTCTGGCCATCAGAAGTTTACGGCAAGGGTCATACCGGCGACAGGCTTGAGGCCGTTCGAAGTCCGGGTGACGTCGAATGAAGGGTGGAGCTTGACGTCCATGGCGTGCTGCTTCATTAGGTCGCCGTAATACATGTTCTTGACCTTGGCAACCTTGACGGCATCGGCGCTGGACCAGATGGCGAGGGCCAGTTCGGCCAGGCCGACACCTGCTAGCGTTGCGACACAGCGCATGGCAGCCTTCTCGTCGGTGAACTTGTAATTGCCTTCGGCATCCTTGACGGACAGGTCAAGCAGTTTGTCGGCGGAGTAGCTTCCGACTGTCGAAATGAGGACCGAACCTCCTATGAAGGCGAAACCGCGGCGGGTTTCGTTGCTGGCGATCTGTCCTATGCCGGGCATGAAGAATGAACCGATGCCCATCCAGGTCTTGGAATAGGGGTCGCTGACGCTCTTGACATAGTCCTTATGGTTATAGATGCTCTTCAGCTCCTTATACTTCATTCCGGGTTCTAAAGTGCGATAGGTATTGGTCTGTGCAAAAAGAGACGAGGCGGAAACGGCCAGGCAGGCGATAATGATTAAGAAACGCTTCATTTTTTTTAGTAAGTTTTATATGTTACAAACACAAAAATAATGACAAATTCTCACTTTATGGTTATATTCGCATAATTAAATAATCAAAAAAAATGAATGGTTTCCTGATTGCAGGCATCCAACAGGTCGGAGTCGGAACAGAGAACTTCCGCAAATCCTGGGACTGGCTTATTCAAATGTTCGGTGCGGATGTACGCATCCTTGAGGACGATACAGTGGCGGAGCGCATGCTCCCTTACACGGGCGGCAGTCCGCAGAAACGCCATGCATGCATCACCGTCAACCTCCAGGGCGGCGGCGGATTCGAGGTGTGGCAGTTTTCCGAGCGCAAGCCGCAGCCCTGCGGCTTCGAGGTGGCCGTCGGCGACCTGGGAGTCCTGGCCGCAAAGGTCAAATGCCGCGATGTCAAGGCATTCCACCGCGAAGTTTCGGCGAAGTGGGGGCAGACAGGACCTCTGGAGAAGATGCCCGACGGCTCTCCGTGCTTCTATATCAAGGACTTATACGGCAACTGGTACCAGATCGTGGAGCGTAAGGACATCTTCATCGAAGAACGTAAACTTACCGGCGGAGTCATCGGCGCAGTGATCGGTGTAAGCGACATGGAAGCCTCCATGCGCTTCTACGGCACCATCCTTGGCTATGACAAGATCCTGAGCGACACTACGGCCCCGTTCTCGTCGGAGACTTTCCTCAATGGGGGAGAGCGGCTCTGCCGCCGCGTAATCCTGGCCAGGACCGTTCCTTTCTCCGGAGCCGATTCGGGGCTCCTGGGCGACAGCACCATCGAGCTCGTACAGGCTCTCGACGCGACTCCGCGCAAGATTTTCGAAGGCAGGTTCTGGGGCGACCCGGGCTTTATCCAGGTCTGCTACGATGTCTCCAACATGCAGGCGTTCAAGGAGTTCTGCGCCGCCAACGGGCATCCTTTCACCGTTGACAGTTGTCCGGACGGAGAAGAGTTCGACATGGGTGATGCTTCGGGACGTTTCACTTACAATGAAGATCCCGACGGTACTCTCATTGAGTACGTCGAAACCCATAAAATACCGGTTATCAAGAAGTTAGGCTGGTATATCGATATGAAGAAACGCGATGCCGCCAAGCCTCTTCCCAAGTTCCTTTTCCGAATGATGGGACTTGTTTCACGTGAGAAAATCGGCGGCAAATAATATGCTAACTGTCTGGATTACAGGCGCTTCATCCGGGATAGGGGAGGCCTGCGCCCGCTGCTGGGCAGCGCAGGGCGCGGGGCTGGTGCTGACCGCCTCGTCGGCGGCGCGCCTCGAGCCGGTGGCTGCGGCCTGCCGCGAACTCGGCTCGCCGCGCGTAGTCGTCCTGCCTTATGATTTCAGGGATCCTGACGGTATCCAGACTCTTGCGCAGCAGGCCTGGGAGGCCCTGGACGGGCTGGACATAGTCTATTGCAACGCCGGCATCAGCCAGAGGACGAATGTCGAGGATACGTCGATGGAAATGATACGCGAGATAATGGAAATCAATTATTTCGCGCCTGTCGCCATCGCCGGGGCCGTGCTCGGCCCGATGGTGGCGCGCGGCGGCGGGCACATCGCCGTGACGACGTCGATTGCCGGACGTTTCGGTTTTCCGCTGCGCAGCGGCTACAGTTCATCAAAATTCGCCCTGTACGGCTTTTTCGAGACTCTGCAGGCAGAATACCATGATAAAGGTATCAAGGTCACGATAGTCTGCCCAGGACGCGTAAGGACGAATATTTCGCTGCGTGCGCTCGACAAGGGCGGGAAACAGCACGGACAGATGGATCCCGGCCAGCAAGGCGGCCTGCCGGCGGACGCTGCTGCACGCAGGATCGTCCGCGCCGTCAGCCGTGGCCGACGCGAGGTTCTCGTCGGGCGCAAAGAATTGATAATGGTCTATATAAAGCGGTTTTTCCCGGGGCTTTGCGCGAAGTTGGCAAGGAAGATCAAACCTGTATAACCGCTCTCCATCCTGTATCCCCTCGTTTGTTACACAATTTATATTATGTTAAGTTGTGCGTATCGACGAATCCCCTGCCGCACAACGATGGCGAGTTTTCAGAAATTGATTGCAATGCTTATGCACGCTGCGCCGTACAGCGCATCGCTGCGTCTGATGTTCTCCTGCGGGATGTATCCGGGAATGGAAACGTCGTAGATCATCGGATGGTCGTATACGGCCCTGAGCGATCCGGAGATATCCAGGCTGCAGTTTTTGTCGAGTATCATCCTGTAGCCGTATCCTATGCGTCCGAATGCCGGGAAATTCCGTCGTGCTTCCTGGATGCCCGCACCTCCTTCGATGAACGCGAATGCTCCGTCCTCGAAAAAAGAATCCATGAAGTACGTTGCGCGCAGCGATAAAGGAAAACAGCGCGTGCGCTGCTGTATGCCGGCATATCCGGCGTGCAGGCCCAACGCCCATCGGCTGGCGAACTCCAGTGCAATGCCCGCTGAAGCGTGTCCGTTGGAATAATACATAGGCCTGGCGGCTTTTTCGTCGATGCGGAAGCCGTCAGTCGTCTCCATATAATTATAGTGGTATATGTTTATGAGCGTGGCGTCGTATCCCCATTCCACGTCGAACGAAAGGCGGGCACTCCCCTCCTGCCGGGCCGGATTTCCGGCCAGGACCGTGCTTTGGCCCGCCAGCAGTGCAAAGGCTGCTGTGATTATGAGGAAGAAGCGCGTCATTTCAGTCTGTAGAGTAGGCGGATTTGAGGGTAGAACGTGTGTAAAATGCCTGATTTATAGAGAGTTAGGTTAATGTTCCTAAACCTGTTGTTTCGGTTGAGTTCCAAAGCCAGGTCCATCCCTGCCTCCAGGCAGATGACGACTCTTTTACTGTTGAAACTGAACCTCCCCCCTATCACGCCGGCCATTCCGGCGACGGCGCTGAACGGCTCGTGTATGTCGCGGACATACCCTGCCGTAACGCCCGGGCCGGCATATAGGTCGGCCTGGCATCCGTCACTCTCGAACTGCCTGAGAATGATGTTGCGGTAATAGGTGGCTTTGATTCCCGGCGAGGAATACTCTCCGCGCAGGATGCCGAACATATCGACGATGATATCGAAAGAATCGAAGGATGAACTCTCCTGCTGCGTCTCAAGGCAAAGTCCTATGCCCTTTGGAGAATGGAATGTGCCCAGGCTTAGAGTATTGGGCTCCTGTGCCGACGCCCGCCATGCAAGCGCCGGCAGCAAGAAGAACGCGACCAGGGCCGCTGCAACCTCTTTCCTGCCTGCCATATCAATACGAAGTTAGGAAAATTCTTTGAATAAAAGAGTAAAAAGTCCTATCTTAGCACTGAAAACCATAAACCTCACAAAATGTCCGTAACCATCTCGCGTGTACAGAACAGACGAGCGTTCAAGGAGTTCCTCCATTTTCCATTGACCCTGTACAAGGATATGCCCGCCTTCGTCCCCCCTCTCATCATGGACGATCGCGACACCCTCGATCCCAAGAAGAATCCCGCCTACGAGTTTTGCGAAGCAGCGATGTACCTGGCCTATAAGGACGGGAAACTGGCCGGACGTGTGGCGGCGATAGTCAACTCCAAGGCCAATGCGCAGTGGAACCACGAGGAGGTGCGTTTCGGATGGTTCGATTTCATTGACGACCGCGAGGTGTCAAAGGCCCTTCTCGACGCCGTCATAGAGTTCGGAAAGGAACGCGGGATGAAAACGGTACTCGGACCCTTGGGCTTCACTGATTTCGATCCCGAGGGTATGCTGGTCGAAGGTTATGAGTACCTCAGCAGCATGGCCCTGCACCACAACTGGCCTTATTACAAGGAACATATGGAGGCCCTTGGCTATGTCAAGGACGTCGACTGGCTCGAATACCGCATCTACATCGGCGACACCATCCCTGAGAAATACACCCGCGTCGCCAAGATCGTTGAGGACCGCTACGGCCTGCGTCTGCGCAAGACTACGCGCCGCGAGGTCCGCAAGACGGACATAGGTTACAGGATATTCGACCTCATCAACGAGACTTACGCTTCCCTTTATGACTTCACTGTCCTTCCAAAGAAGATGATCGACAAGTACGTCGGCTTCTATCTCGGCATCATCGACCTCAAGTTCGTCTCGCTCGTCGAGGACAAGGACGGAAACATCGTCGGCTTCGGAGTCGTGATGCCGTCGATCACCCGGGCACTCAAGAAATGCAAGGGCAAGCTCTTCCCTCTCGGATGGTACTACATCCTCCGTTCGATGTATTGGAAATACGAGGAGAATTTCGAGATGCTGCTGATCGGCATCAAGCCCGAATACCAGAAGAAGGGAGTCAATTCCATCATCTTCGTGGACCTGATGAAGGAGCTTTTGGATGGCGGTTTCAAGTACGGAGAGTCCAATGCCGAGCTGGAGTCCAACATGGACATCAGGTCCCAGTGGGGTGACCTCGAAGTCAAGGAATGCAAGCGCCGCAGGGTATACAAAAAGGCTATAAATTGACGAAAAATGTCCTTAACAAAAATGTTATAATGTAAAACATTATTGTTATATTGGCTGTAAAACAAAGATTTAGCGAAAATGTCCCAAAAGGATGATCAGATAGGGCTCAGCGCCATGCTCCCTCCCCTTCCGGAGCGTATGAGGCCCCGTTCGCTGGACGATTATGTCGGCCAGCGGCACCTTGTAGGGCCCGGTTGCATCCTCCGGAACATGATCGAGAGCGGCTCGCTCTCGTCCTTCATCCTGTGGGGACCTCCCGGTGTCGGAAAGACCACGCTCGCCCATATCATCGCGGAGACTCTCGACAGGGAGTTCTATACCCTTTCCGCGGTGAGCGCCGGAGTCAAGGACGTCCGCGACGTCATCGACCGCGCGCGCAGCCGCTCGCTCTTCTCGCACGCGCTCGCCCCCATCCTCTTCATCGACGAGATCCACCGCTTCAACAAAGCCCAGCAGGATGCCTTGCTGGGTGCCGTCGAGGACGGTACCGTAGTGCTCGTGGGTGCGACCACGGAGAACCCTTCTTTCGAAGTCATCACTCCCCTTCTGTCGCGCTGCCAAGTGTATGTGCTTAAGTCGCTTGAGGCCTCCGACTTGCAGGTTTTGCTGAATCGTGCACTGAGCACTGACGTCATACTTAAGGAGCGCCGGATCCGTGTCGTCGAGACCGACGCGCTGTTCCGTTTCAGCGGCGGCGATGCGCGCAAGCTGCTGAACATCCTCGAGATCGTGGTCGACTCTTTCGTCGGGAAGGATGAGGTGATAGTCGACAACCATACCGTCACCTCCTGCCTGCAGGAAAATGTCGCCATTTATGACAAGGACGGCGAGATGCACTACGACATCATCTCCGCCTTCATAAAAAGCGTGCGCGGCTCGGATCCCAATGCCGCCGTCTATTACCTCGCACGTATGCTCAACGGCGGAGAAGACCCGCTTTTCATAGCCCGCAGGCTCTGCATCTCGGCCGCCGAGGACATCGGCCTGGCCAATCCCAATGCGCTTCTTCTGGCTAACGCTTGTTTCCAGGTAGTGAACAGCATCGGCATGCCCGAGGCACGGATACCGCTTGCCGAGACCACGGTTTACCTAGCTTCCTCCCCCAAGAGCAATGCAGCCTATCTGGCCATCGGCAAGGCAATGGAAGTCGCTGCAAAGGATCAGACGGCAGCCGTCCCGCTTCATTTAAGGAATGCTCCAACCAAGCTTATGGAAGAGCTTGGATATTCGGATGGTTACAAATACGCCCACGACTTCCCAGGCAACTTCGTGGACCAGGAATTCCTCCCCAAGGGACTTGAAGGGACGGTGTTCTATGAGCCCCAGCACAACAAGCACGAAGATGTACTCAAGGCATATCTTGAGCGTTGCTGGCCCAAGTATTACACAAAGGAAAAGGATCAGAAAGGATAGCCTACGCCGAAGTGTATGGCTCCGGAATCCTTACCGTCCCACCACTCCTTGGGACCGAGCCATTTGTTTTCCCTCGCCGGATCGTGGATCTTCTTGGCGAAATCCAGACGAAGCACCAGGAAATTGAGATTGACGCGCACGCCCAGGCCCCAGTCCATGGCGATGCTCTCCCCCAGCGTGCTGATGCTGAACTTGGAGGTGGGGTCGTCCTGCTTGAAGGTCCATACGTTGCCCGCATCCAGGAATAGGGCGCCTTCAAGTTTCCAGAACAAAGGATAGCGGTATTCGACATTCGCCTCAAGCTTCATGTCGCCGGTCTGGCTGGGGATGATGAAACTGGTGTTCATCGGTGCACGGCCCGGGCCGAGGGAACGGGCCTGCCATCCACGCATGCTGTTGGCTCCTCCGACGTAGAACTGTTTTTCGAAAGGCAGAACCGAGGAGTTGCCGTAGGAATGGCCGGCACCGGCGAGCAGGCGCGTCGCAAGCGCCTGATTGTCACCCTTTCCGAACCGCCAGGTGCGGCCCAGGGTGAGTTCGGCGCGCACATACTGCGAATAAGGGATGCCGAAGATCAGCGCCCTGCCGTCTTCGTCAGTTCTCATCGCCGACTTGAACAGACTGATGATGTTGCCGGAGAGATCGGTGGTCAGACGGAGGTAGTGGAAGGACTCTGTGGGTATCGCCTGGGTGCTGGAGGAGATGTAGAAAACGCCTCCGACTCCGGCGTCGAAGTGGTTCTGATAGGCATATCGCATGAACGGATTGCGCGACAGCGTCTCGAAGAAACTCTCGTCCATGTGGCTGAGCCTCACGATGTTGAGCTGAAGCGGATAAAGCTGGTAGCTGATCTTGCGGAATATGCCTGTGTATCCGAACGATGTCGAGATAATGTTGCGGGTATACTCGGGACGGTCCTGATAATTGAAAGAGGCATTGATCTCGGTGCGGGGGATGTTGGGACCGCTGAAGAACGAGTAAGGGAGGCCGAGGAACCTCGGGAAACTCAGTCCCGCGGACATACCGAACTCATTGGACCGGATGGGGTCGTGGATTTTGAACTGGAAGTTGCCCATGAAACTGAGGTTCAACCACTCACCTCCGTGGAATATGTTCTTGTGATAGAAACTGAGCTGGGGCGAGATGCCCATCAGTCCGGAGGAATTGGTCGATGCCTCGAGGTTGACCTTGAAGCCCTGCAACTTGGACTGCGACAGGTTGATGGCGCAGTTGACGAGGTTGGAGTCAGTCTGGGTCATCTCGATGCCGACGCTGCTGAAGAGCTTGAGGGCCGAGAGGCGTGTGTAGGTGGTGCGGACGTCGGTCTCGCTGTACATCGCGCCCGGGCGGATCGTGTTCAACTCGCGAAGGATACGGTCCTTGAAGATCAGGTCGCCGGAGTGCGAGATGGAAACGCTGTCAATGAAGAACTTGCTCAGGGGCAATGCGTTGTCACCGTTTTCGTTGCGGGAAAAGTCATTGACCTTCATGTCCAGGAACAACTTGCCCGGCACCGAGATCGTGTCGGCCTCGAAGACATAATTGTTCTTTGAGAAGGTGTAGTACCCTATGTCGCGGAAATGGGCGGCGCCGCGGACGGTTTCATCCTCGAGGTCGGCCTCGGAGAGGAAGTCGCCGACCTTGACGGTGACGTTGGGGATATCCTCCCGGAAATCGTCGGCGAATGTCCCCCGGGGCGGCAGTGTGTAACTCAGGCTGTCGATGGGATATTGCTTGCCCAGATGGACGAGATAGGTTACTGCAACCTTGCGGCCGTTGACGCGTATGTCGCTGTCAACCTTGGAGTTGTAGTAGCCGACGTATTCGAGGTGCGACTCGATGTTGTCGATGGTGGACTCGACAGCGCTGGGACTGTAGACGACCGGCGCCGTGCCGATGGCGCGGCATATCCGGGCGAAGAAACTATTGTTGTCGGGCGAGGCCCAGTTGTAAATGCTCAACAGAGGATTCCAGCCGAAAAGCGAGGAGTTGGGCTGCTGCTTGATGTACTGGTTGAGCCCTGCGGCATCGAATTTCTTGGAGTTGGTGACCTCGATGCGGTTCTTGTCGAGGCGGTACTCCCCTTCGGACAGCACGCGGGTAGTGCTGCAGGATACTGCGAGCATCAGGATGGCCGCAAGGGCCGTAAGCTGTCTGTAGAGTCGTTTTTTCATCTTTTCGCCAATCATGCGAATTTAACAATATTCTCATAGAAATCGGTAAAATAATTGAAGAATCGTGGCTATCTTTGTGATGATATCACAAACTTCCTGCAGCATGGCACAACTCTCAAACAAGGAGATCAGATCGATCAAGGCTCTCGCCTCCAAGAAATTCCGTGACGAGACCGGGCTTTTCGTCGTCGAGGGCGACAAGATGGTGCAGGAGGCCCTCGATTCGCGTTTCGAAGTGACAGCCGTTTACCGTCGGGACGAGATCGGTGCTGAGGCGATGGCGCGCATCAGCCAGTTGTCGAGCCCGTCGCCGTCGCTGGCCGTCGTCCGCAGGCCTGCGGACATCGACGACGGCCCCGCCGTCCCGGCTCCGGGGCTTTACCTCGCGCTGGATTCCATCCGCGATCCCGGCAACCTCGGGACCATACTCCGCATTGCCGACTGGTTCGGTATCCGCTCCGTCCTGGCGAGCCGTGACACGGTGGAACTGTTCAATCCCAAAGTCGTCCAAGCGACCATGGGAGCCGTATTCAGAGTGGATTTTCACTATGTTGATTTACAGGAGTTTGCGACCGCTGTCTTGAAGCAGGGCGGCAAGGTCTACGGGACCTTCCTGGACGGCTCGGACATGTACTCAAGGGACCTCGATCCAGGGCTTGACATGCCCGTTGCGGTCGTCATCGGCAACGAAGCCAACGGCATCTCCGCCGGTATGGAAGCGCTGGTCTCCGACCGCCTCTACATCCCGTCCTACCCTGCCGACGAACCCGGCTCCGAGTCGCTCAACGCCGCCGTCGCCACTGCCATCACCGTCGCCGAGTTCCGCCGCCGCCTTCCCCGCTGACATATCATTACATGTTTGAGCTGGGCAGGTCTGCCATCGGCTCCGCGGAAAATGCTCCGCCGACGGCAGGCCTGTCCCATCTCAGAAAAGTACCGGTAAAACTAGAGTACGATACTAGTGTAGTCAAAAGGCTTGATAGTGAGAGAGATGCCGGCAGGGGCAGGGTTGGAGCCAAGCTGTAGATAATCGACGGCGTGCTGAGGGATGCGGATCGTCATCCGTGCCTCCAAGTCCGTAAAATTGCAGACGAATAACCGCGTATAGCCGTCGACATGTCTAAGGAAAGCGAAATGCCGGTCGGCATCGAAGCCGTCGGAGACGGCCTGGCAGTAGCATAGGTCGAAGGTCTCCCCTTCGCTGACACAAGGTTCCGAGGCAAGCGCCAAAGCGTCTTCGTAATGCCTGAGGATATCCTGCTCTTCTGCAGAGAGGCCTTTCTCCCCGTGGATCCAATCGTACAGACGCCGCAAAGACTCGGGCTTGGCGAAATTGAAGATGCTCGTGCGGCCCTCGTGGCCTTCTGAAGCGTCCACGCCGGTCTCCTGCCCGAAATACAGCATGAACGGCGCGGTGTTGAGCATCAGCGATGTGCATAGCAAGGCGTAGAAGTCACCGCGGCCTGCAAACCAGGGCGAAGCGAGCCTCTGCTCGTCGTGGTTCTCAAGGAAGTTCAGCATCCTGGGCTGGAGGTCCTGCAGGAACTGCCAGTTCCAGGTGATGGCGCGCGCAGTGCCGTGCCCGGCCGTGAGGGCTCGCAGCACGTCGTAGAGCCCGGATTTGTCGTATAAGTAGTCGAAACGGACGTCCTCGATGTACATCCGGTATTTCTCCTTCTGATAGACTTCGGCTATGAAAACGACTTCCGGGAACTCCTCCTTTATCTTGGCTATCAGCCATTTAAGGAACTCCGGAGGGACCAGTTCCACCATGTCGCAGCGGAATCCGTCCACGCCTTTCGAGGCCCAGAAACGCACGATGCGGTACATCGCCTCCCAGGTTCCGGGGGCGTTGTAATCTATCTTGATGGTGTCGCTCCAGTCATAGTCGTGCCAGCCGCAGAGAGGTATGTCCCCGTGCTTGTCGGAGTAGTCGCAGCCGACGTGGTTGGGCACGAAGTCGATGATGAACTTAAGCCCGTGCTTATGGACCCTGCTCACGAGCGAACGGAACTCCGAGATCCTGCGCGAAGGAACGGTAGCAAGATAGGGATTGACGTCGTAATAGTTGGAGATGGCATAAGGAGAGCCGGCGTCGCCCTTGACGAAGGGCTGGCCGGTTGAATGCCGTATGATGCCCGTACACCAGAGGTGGGTAATCCCGAGCCCCTTCAGGTATGACAGGGTGGCGTCGTCTACGGAAGCCATGCTCCCCTCGCCCCAAAGGCGTGGAAGCATCTGATAGATAATGTCTTTGCTCATCTAGGGCAGGAGTTTGGAAATGATCTCCGTAAGCTGGGCGGTCTCCAGTAGGAAACCGTCGTGGCCGAAGTTGGAAGTGATCTCGAGATATTCGGCTCCGGGTATCATGGCCGCCCATTTCTCGATGTGGTGAGGCGGGAACAACCCGTCGGTGTCTATCGACACGACGGTCGTCGCGGCCTTGATGCCCGAGAGGGCCTTGGCCACGCCGCCGCGCCCGCGGCCGACGTTGTTACTGATTACGGAGGTGCTCACGCTGTTGTAAGAGTAGGCATCGAAGCCTCTGCGGATGATCTTCGCGCCCTGATAGCGCTGGTAGGAGGCGGCGCGGTCTGCGAAGAGCGTATCGTCGTCATTCTCCGCCTGGGTGAGGCCGTAGCCCTGGAAGCAGCGATAGGAAATCATAGCCTGCGCGCGGGCACACTTGAGGCCCTCCTCGCCGCCGTGGATGTCCTCGCACGCGGCGAAGCTGGGGTCGGCGCGGAGCGCCATCCGCTGCGTCTCGATGCTGGCCGTAAGCCAGGGCGTGACGCGAGGCTCGGTGGCGATGAACAGCGCCCGTTTGAAGACGCCGGGCTCCATCACCGCCCACTCGATGGATTGGAATCCTCCGATGGAACTGCCTATCAAGAGGTCTACCTTTTCAACGCCCAGATGCTTGCGGACAAGGATGGCGGCATTGATCATATCCCTGACCGTAACCTGCGGAAATGAAAGCAGATATGGCTTTCCAGTTTCAGGATTGATGGAAGCGGGACTGCTGGAGCCATAGGCCGAGCCGAGCATATTGACGCACGCGACGAAATACTTGTCGGTGTCGATCAGTTTGCCGCTGCCGACCATGTCCGGCCACCAGTCCTCGCAGTCGCTGTTGGCCGTGAGGGCGTGGCAGATCCAAACTACACCGCGCTTGCCGTCATAGGACGGTGTCGAGGTGTGGTACGCTATGTCGATGCTTTCCAGCCGTGCTCCGTTCTCGAAAAGGAAGGGGCCGGCGGTGAGTTTGTGTCCTATCATTCTACTTGAGGGCTGTTTCTATGGCTTGGGTCAGGTCTTCGATGATGTCCTGCGTGTCCTCCAGGCCGATGCTGAGACGCATCAGGTCGGGGGCGATGCCCGCTTCGCGGAGCTGCTCGTCGCTGAGCTGGCGATGCGTATGCGAAGCCGGGTGCAGGATACAGGAATAGCAATCCGCCACGTGGGTCTCGATGGTTATGAGCCTGAGGGAGTCCATGAACTTGTTGTCCACGGCGCGGCCGCCCTTGAGGGCGAAGGCCATGACGCCGCAGGAGCCCTCGGGGAGGTATTTGCGGGCGCGCTCGTACTCGGTGTCACCCGGGAGGTCGGGATAGTGGATCCACGCCACAGCGGGATGGTTCTTGAGGAACGTGGCGACCTTTAACGCGCTCTCCGTCAGGTATTTCATCCTCACGTGGAGGGTTTGAAGGCCGAGATTGAGGTAGAACGCGTTCTGCGGGGACTGGATGGCTCCGAAGTCACGCATCAGGTGAGTGACGCACTTGGTGATATATGCCGCGCGACCGAACTTCTGAGTATAGACGATGCCGTGGTAGGATGCGTCCGGAGTGCAGAGGCCGGGGAACTTGTCGGCGTGGGCGTCCCAGTCGAAGTTGCCGCTGTCCACGATGACTCCGCCGACGGTGGTGCCGTGGCCGTCCATGTATTTGGTGGTGGAGTGCGTGACGATGTCGGCGCCGAACTCGATGGGACGGCAGTGGACGGGAGTGGCGAAGGTGTTGTCGATTATCATAGGCACTCCGTGCGCGTGGGCGCGCTTGGCAAAGCGCTCGATGTCAAGCACTTGTACGCCGGGATTGGCTATGGTCTCGGTGAAGATGAGCTTGGTGTTGGGCTTGAAGGCGGCGTCGATCTGCTCGTCGGTGGCGTCGCAGTCTATGAAGGTCACGTCGATGCCCAGCTTGCGGAAACTCACGCCGAAGAGGTTGAATGTACCTCCGTAGATGTTGTTTGTGGCGATCATGTGGTCGCCGGCCTCGCAGATGTTGAAGCAGGCGAAGAAGTTGGCCGCCTGGCCGGAGGAGGTGAGCATTGCGCCCACTCCCCCTTCGAGAGCGGCTATCTTGGCCGCTACCTTGTCGTTGGTGGGATTCTGGAGCCTGGTATAGAAATAGCCTTCGTCTTCGAGGTCGAAGAGGCGGCCCATCTGGTCGCTCGTCTCGTATTTGAAAGTCGTGCTCTGAATGATGGGCATCTGACGCGGTTCACCCTTTCCGGGGTTGTAGCCAGCCTGGACGCAGAGCGTTCCGATGTTAAGCTTCTTGCTCATTCTTGGGGATATTTTCTAATTCACACAAAGTTAGCCCTAATTCGCTGAATTTTTATAAAATTTTTTAATAAATTTGTCTTTTGGTTCGACAAGAATACGTACAACATTTTATAAAACTCATTATGCCAGTCAAATCCAATCTTCAGATCGCCCGTGCAGCCTACAAGCCCAAGCTTCCCGTCGCCCTCCAGGGCCCGGTCAAGGCTGTCGAAGGCGCAGCGACCCAGTCTGTCGGCGACCAGGCCGAAATCAAGGCTCTCTTCCCCAACACCTACGGCATGCCCGTGGTAGAGTTCACCAAGGGTGAAGCGGCCGAGTCCCCCCGTTTCAACGTCGGCATCATCCTTTCCGGCGGCCAGGCCCCGGGCGGACACAATGTCATCTCCGGCCTCTTCGACGGTGTCAAGTCCCTCAATCCCGAGAACAAGCTTTACGGCTTCCTGATGGGCCCCGGCGGCCTTGTGGACCACAAGTATATCGAGATCACTCCCGAACTCATGGATGATTACCGCAATACCGGCGGCTTCGACATCATCGGTTCCGGCAGGACCAAACTCGAGGAAGTCGACCAGTTCGAGAGCGGCATCAAGATCCTCCGCGAACTCGGCATCAAGGCCCTCGTGATCATCGGCGGAGACGATTCCAACACCAACGCCTGCGTGCTGGCCGAGTACTATGCCGCCAAGAATTACGGCGTCCAGGTCATCGGCTGCCCCAAGACCATCGACGGCGACCTCAAGAACAGCCAGATCGAGACTTCGTTCGGTTTCGATACTGCCTGCAAGACCTACAGCGAGCTCATCGGCAACATCGAGCGCGACTGCAACTCCGCCCGCAAGTACTGGCATTTCATCAAGGTGATGGGCCGCAGCGCCTCCCACATCGCCCTTGAGTGCGCCCTCCAGACACAGCCCAACATCTGCCTCATCTCCGAGGAGGTCGAGGCCAAGGAGCAGAGCCTCGACGAGATCGTAGCCTATATCGCCAATACCGTCGCGGCCCGTGCCGCCCAGGGCAACAATTTCGGTACCGTGATCATCCCCGAAGGCTTGATCGAGTTCATCCCCGCCATCAAGAAACTCATCGCCGAACTCAACGATGCACTTGCCACCGATGAGGCCAAGGCCGTCGCCCGCGAGGACCAGATCGAGTATGTCAAGGCCCACCTGAGCCCCGCCAACCTCGCCACCTTCAACTCCCTGCCCGCCGGCGTCGCCCGCCAGCTCGCCCTCGACCGCGACCCTCACGGCAACGTCCAGGTGTCCCTGATCGAGACCGAGAAACTCCTCTCCGAGATGGTCGGAAAGAAACTCGCGGAAATGAAGAAGGAGGGCAAGTATGTCGGCAAGTTCTCCGCCCAGCACCATTTCTTCGGCTACGAAGGACGCTGCGCCGCTCCGTCCAACTTCGATGCAGACTACTGCTACTCACTTGGTTATAATGCTTCCCGCCTGATTGCCTGCGGCAAGACCGGCTATATGTCCGTCATCAAGAACACCACCGCTCCCGCGGCTGACTGGATTGCCGGCGGAGTGCCCATCACGATGATGATGAACCTCGAGAAGCGCAGCGGCAAGATGAAGCCCGTCATCCGCAAGGCCCTTGTAGAGCTCGACGGAGCACCGTTCAAGTATTTCGCTGCGAACCGCGAGGACTGGGCTCTCAACACCCGCTATGTCTATCCCGGTTCCATCCAGTACTGGGGACCTACCGAGGTCTGCGACCAGCCTACCGTGACCCTCAAGCTCGAGCACGCTTAGTCCCTCGGGCAAAATATAGTCGAAAAGACGCCGATTCCGTGCTGGAACGGCGTCTTTTTCATTAAAAATGGCTATATTTGACATTTAAACTACAGTATGGAGAAAGAACAAGCTAAAAGAAGGATAGACGAGCTCCGCGAGGTCATCCGGGACAACAGCCGCAGGTATTATGTGGACAATGCCCCGGTCATAAGCGATTATGACTATGACCACCTCATGTATGAGCTCGAAGACCTCGAGAGGGCCTTCCCCGAGTTCGTCACTCCCGACTCCCCTACCCAGAGGGTCGGAAGCGACCTCGAGACCCAGGGCGTCGGCGAGAACGCCGAGCCCGGGGTGCGCCGCGAGTTCGCGCACTATCCCCACCGCTTTCCCATGCTTTCCCTTGGCAATACTTACAGCATCGAGGATGTAGAGGCCTTCGCCCAAAGGGCTGACAAGGCTCTGGAGACCGATTTTACTTACTGCTGCGAACTGAAGTTCGACGGTACCGCGATCTGCCTCGAGTATCGTAAAGGCCGGCTTTTCCGTGCACTTACGCGCGGGGACGGCGTGGTCGGCGACGATGTCACCGACAATGTCCGCCGCATCTCAAATATCCCTCAGCAGCTCCACGGCGATTATCCTGACGAGTTCGAGATCAGGGGCGAGATACTTATGCCTTACGAGGCATTCGACCGCCTGAACCGTGAACGTGCGCTGCAGGAAGAGCCTCCTTTCGCCAATCCGCGCAATGCCGCGTCCGGTTCGCTCAAACTCCTTGATCCCGAAGAGGTTGCACATCGCGGCCTGTGGTGTACTCTGTATCATATCCCGGCCGAGAGTCTCTCCTTCGAGACTCACGACCAGGCCCTCAGGGCTGCCGGGAGCTGGGGCCTTCCGGTCTCGGACAAGCGCAGGATCTGCCATGGCATCGGTGAGGTCGAGGCCTATATCAACGAATGGGACACCGCCCGCAAGACACTCCCGTATGCCACCGACGGCATCGTAATCAAGATAAACGAGTCCGCGTTCCAGCGTACGCTGGGCTTCACCGCCAAGTCGCCGCGCTGGGCCGTGGCGTACAAGTTCAAGGCCGAGCAGGCGCTCACCCGCGTGCTCTCCATCGACTATCAGGTGGGCCGCACGGGGGCGGTCACGCCGGTGGCGAACCTCGAGCCCGTGCTGCTTTCCGGCACCGTGGTCAAGCGCGCCACTTTGAACAACGCCGACCAGATGGCCCTGCTGGACATCCGCATCGGCGATAGCGTGTATGTCGAGAAAGGGGGCGAGATCATCCCCAAGATCACTTCCGTGGAGTTATCCAGACGTATTCCCGGGACTGAATCTCCTGTTTTTCCCAAGGTATGCCCCGACTGCGGCACCCCGCTTGTCCGCGAGGGCGACGAGGCCAAATGGTTCTGCCCCAACACGGACGGATGTCCGACTCAGATCCAGGGCAGGATATTGCATTTCGTGAGCCGCAAGGCCATGAACATCCTTGCCGGTGAGGCCACCGTAGAGCAACTCTACAATCTCGGCCTTGTGCAGACGCCGGCCGATCTTTACGACCTCTCCAAGAATCAGCTGATGATGCTGGAAGGCTGGAAGGACCGCTCTGCCGAGCGCTTCCTCGAGAGCCTCCGCGCCTCGCGCTCCGTCGGCTTCGAGCGTGTCCTCTTCGCGCTCGGCATCCGCTATGTCGGAGAGTCCACGGCCAAGGAGATAGCGCGCCATTTCGGCGGCATCGACGCCGTGGCAGCCGCCTCCAAAGAGGCTCTCCTCGCCGTACCTGATGTCGGTGAGGTAATAGCGCAGAGCGTTGTCGATTTCTTCTCCGACCAGAAACATATTGTTGAGATACAGCGTCTTAAGGCTGCCGGGCTGCAAATGTCCGTCGAACAGGAAGACGAGGCCGGCAGGTCAGAAGCACTTGCCGGAATGACAATAGTTGTGTCCGGCAATTTCTCCATCTCGAGGGACGAGATGAAAGCGCTCATTGAGCGCAACGGCGGCCGCAACAGCGGGTCCGTCAGCGGCAAGACCTCGTTCCTTCTCGCCGGCGACAAACCTGGCCCTGAGAAGGTCCGCAAATGTAACGAACTGAGTGTGAGGATCGTGAACGAGCAGGAGTTCTTTTCCATGCTCCCGTCGAGGGAGCAGCAGGCAAGTGCCCCCGACTCCCCTTCCAGCGATGAACTGACATTATTCTGACGGCCATGGATATCAAGAGGATAAAGGAGACATCGCACAAACTCTTCGGAGACCAGCTGTGGGAGATGAATATCGACAGCCTCTCCGGTGCAAAACGCCGGATTGTCCGTTTCATCAAACTCGTCCGCATCACTTTCCTCGAGTTCGCCGTGAACCGCATGGGCTTCCAGTGCGTGGCGCTCAGTTATTTCTCCGCCCTCGCCATCATACCGTTCGCCGCCTTCATCTTCGCCGTCGGCGGTGGCCTGGGAGTGAGCGACAAGCTTTCGGCACTCGCATACGAGATCCTTCCCAGCAATCCCGAGTTCATCGACACGGTGCTGGACAAGGCCGGCAACATAGTCAATATCGCGAAGTCCGGAATAGTGGGAGTGATCGGTGCGTTTGCATTCATCTGGACCATCATCTGGCTTTTCTTCCAGATCGAGAGGGTATTCAACAACGTCTGGGGCATACGCAAGATCCCCCGCAAGCTCTATACGCGCTTCTCGTTCTACTTCCTGACCCTGATCCTTATGCCTTTCGTGCTGCTGATGTTCGGTGCGGGTATCGCCATCTATTCCAACATCACCAGCCTCGTCGGCATCCACATCAAGATTGCGGAGGTCTCCGGCTTCATGACGTTCCTCGGGTGGGTGGTGTTCTACGCCATTTCGGTCCTTACGTTCTCGCTGATGTACAAGTTCATACCGGCACCGAAAGTCTACTACAAGAATGCTTTCATCGCCGCCCTTGTGTCCGGGTTCGTCTTCGTGGTCTTCCAGTTCCTGTACCTAAAGACCCAGATATTCGTTACCCGCCTGAACGCGGTGTACGGCGTTCTCGCAGCCATCCCGCTGTTCCTCATCTGGCTCAATTACAGTTGGCAGATAATCATCTACGGAGCCCAGCTCTGCTATGGCATACAGAACGTTGACAGCTATCATATCCCGGAAGGAAGCTTGAAGGATTTCACCCCTATGTGGGACCACATCCGGGAGGAAATGAACAATGAAGAGGAGGAGGATATCCAATGAGTTTCTCGAAGTTTACGCAGAAGGACTACGATCTCATCAACAAGGAATATGGTGAGCTGAAGGAGGTTGCGGCCGGACGTTGCCGGACCGAGGCCGAGATGGCTCTCGTCCAGAAGGCGTTCGAGTTCGCCAACGAGGCTCACAAGAACGTGCGGAGGCGCTCCGGCGAGCCGTACATGCTCCACCCCATCGCCGTCGCGCGCATAGTGGTCGAGAAGATAGGTCTGGGATGCAAGTCCATCTGCGCCGCCATCCTCCACGACGTGGTCGAGGACACCGACTACACCATCGACGAGATCCGCAACCTTTTCGGCGACAAGATAGCCTCCCTGGTCGACGGCCTCACCAAGATCAAGACCGTCCTCGACAACCAGAACCAGAAGGAAAACAAGTACGCCAACAACGACACTCTCCAGGCCGAGAATTTCAAGCGCATACTCCTCACCCTGAACGATGACGTGCGCGTGGTCCTGATCAAGCTTGCGGACCGTCTGCACAACTGCCGCACCATCGAGTTCATGCCGGAACACAAGCGGGACAAGGTCCTCAGCGAGACCATGTTCATCTTCATCCCCCTCGCCCATCGTCTGGGTCTCTACGAGGTCAAGTCCGAGATGGAGAATATCTGGCTGAGGTACAAGGAGCCGGAGGCTTTCCGCGAGATAACCCGCCGCATCGACGAGAGCGTCGTGGACAAGGACAAGAGCATTGACGCGTTCATCGCCCCCATCTCCGCCGCCCTGACGGATGCCGGTTTCAAGTTCGAGATCAAGAAGCGCATCAAGACCCCTTATTCGGTGTGGAACAAGATGCGCACGAAGAACGTCGAATTCGAGCAGGTCTATGACCTGTATGCCGTCCGTATCATCTTCACGCCCCCGGCGGACTCCAAGGAGACTGAACGCAACCAGTGCTACCATATCTTCTCGATCATCACCGGCATCTACAAGTATCAGCCTTCGCGTGTGCGCGACTGGGTAAAGCATCCGAAGAGCAACGGCTACGAGGCCCTGCACTGCACCCTCATGAGCCAGATAGGCATCTGGATAGAGGTACAGATCCGCTCCCGCCGAATGGACGACATCGCCGAGAAGGGCATTGCCGCCCACTGGGCATATAAGAATGAAGGCTACGTGGGCGAGAACGACAGTGAGATGGACAAGTGGCTGGCGAAGGTCAAGGAGATACTCGTCAGTTCCGACATCGGTGCGCTGGAACTCCTGGACATCATACATAACGACCTGGTCAGCAGCGACATAATCGTCTTTACCCCCAAGGGCGAACAGCGCTCCATCCAAAAGGGTGCGACTGCCCTGGACTTCGCGTACCTCATCCATACGCACATCGGCAACAAGGCCATCGCAGCCAAGGTCAACATGAAACTCGTACCGCTCTCGTACGTACTCCACACGGGCGACCAGGTCGAGATCATTACCGCCCAGAACGCCCGTCCCAAGCTAGAATGGCTGCAGTTCCTCGCGACGAGACATGCGCGAAACATCGTGGTCGAGTGTTTCAAGGACCGCCGCGACGAGTTCACCGCCATGGGCCGGAGGATCTACGACAACGAGATGGCCTCGAACGGCATTCCCAGGACGAAGAAGAACGAGCAGAGGATACTTCAGTCAGTGCTGCTGCGCGACATGGACGAGTTCTGTTTCCGCCTTGGACTCGGCCTGATCAAGCCCGGAGTCATCCAGAAGGCCATCTTCCCTACGGTTACGCCTGTATCATCGTCCATCAAGCCGGAGAGCTACAAGGTCAAGCCCGGTGACCCTGCGGGCAGGAAATTCGTACTGGCATCCTGCTGCAATCCCATTCCCGGTGACCCTATACTCGGATTCCGTACGCCGGACGGCGTGGTGACGATACACAAGAAGTCCTGCCCCGTTGCCGGAAGCCTCGCTTCCAAGTACGGTGACATGGTGGTCATACCCGAGTGGGACCTTTCGGGCGGAGACCAGGCTTTCCCCGTCCGCATATCGCTCCGGGGCATCGACAAGGTCGGTCTTCTGAACTCCATCTCGCACTATATCTCCGAGGTGCTGGGTGTGAACATGAGGAAGGTGTATTTGGGCTCCGAAGACGGCATTTTCGAGGGATACATCGAACTGTTGGTACACAACAAGGAGGTACTCGACTCCATCATAGAGAACCTTGGCCGCATCGACGGCATACAGAAGATAGTGAGGACTGATATATGATAAACTGGAACAGATTATTCCCAAGGCTTGTCCCGGCCGTACCGGTCGCCCTGATCCTGGGCTCCGTACTGTTCTCGCATTCGTGCGCGAACACGACCCAGGCCCCTACGGGAGGTGCCAAGGATACCATACCCCCGCGTATCGTATCCTTTTCTCCGGAACATATGTCCGTGAACGTCCCGACCCACGATACCAAGCTGGTCTTCACCTTTGACGAGTACGTGGTCCTCAAGGCCCCGTCCAATATCGTACTCTCCCCTCCCCAGGCACGCGCTCCCAAGAGCAGGCTGCGCGGCAAATCCGTGGAGGTGACCTTCGAGGAGGACCTGCTTCCGGACATGACATACACCCTGGACTTCATCGACGCCATCGCCGACAACAACGAAGGCAACATGTTCCCGGGGTTCACGTATGTTTTCTCGACCGGAGATACTATTGATTCCCTGATGATTACGGGCATCGTCCAGGACTGCAACACGCTCGATCCCGTCAAGGGCGTGACGGTCATGCTGTACAAGGACCACGCCGACTCGGCGGTAATGCTCCGCCGGCCCTTCGCGGTCACGAAGACCGACGACTGGGGCTTCTTCTGCATCCGCAACATCAAGGATACGACATACCGTCTGTATGCTGTCAAGGACGGCAACTCCAACAATATCTACGACCCGGCAGACAACGAACTGATTGCTTTCGTGGATTCGCTCATACGTCCTGTCACCGTCGTCAACGATTCCCTGCCCGAACTTCAGAAACTGGACATGAAGGACACCGTCTCCTGCCTTTCCAGGAAGAATGAGTTCGAGCTTTCGCTCTTCAGGGAAAAGCCGTCCAAGCAGATGATAATGAAGAAGGTGCGCGTCTCCGACCGCTCCTCATACCTCACGTTCAATGCCCCGAACGCCCATATCGACTCGATGTGGGTGCGCGGCGTCCCGGCCGGCAAGCTCATCACCCAGTTCAACATCCAGCGCGACAGCCTGGAGGTGTGGGTCAACGAGAAGTCCCGCCAGCCCGATACCCTGCACATGTTCGTGAACTATCGCAAGACCGATTCGACGGGCAGGCTTGCACCCTTCCTGGAGCATGTCAAGGTCTATTACCAGGACGACGATAAATCAGGAGGCAAGACGGCTTCCAAGCGTTCCGGCCGTGACATCAAGCATGAGGATACCATCTGCGTGTTCAAGGTCACTGCCGAGCCCGAAAGGTTCGAGCAGTACGGTTACCAGCTGGAGTTCACCTACCCCATCGTCAACGAGGCCTTCGACTCGCTCGTCCTGCGTTCCGTCAATCCCCGCCAGCAGGAGGAGAGGATGGCATACAAGGTTATCCCTGACTCCACCAACATCCGCAAATTCACCGTAATGCCTGAGGGAAGGCTCCTGACGGGTTACGACTACATCCTCAAGGTCCCTCACCGCAGGTTCCGGGACATCAACGGATACTACAACGACAGCACCGAGGTCAAGGTCACCCTGCCGAATGACGAGAAACTAAGTACGCTCAACCTCATCCTGACGGGCGTGGGCCAGAAGTACATCGTGGATTTCCTGAACGAGAAGCGTGACAAGGTGCTTCGTCAGTACATCGTAGACACAGACTGCACCTTGGCGTTCCCTTACCTCAAGGCCGGGAAATACTGCATCCGCATCACCGAGGACCTCAACCGCAATTCCATAGTCGACTCTGGCTCGCTTCTCGGTCACCGTCAGCCGGAAAAGGTCAAGTTCTTCAAGATCAACGACGATTTCCGTATCGAGATCATGGAATCGGCCGAGATAGACCAGAGCGTTGACATAGCAGAACTGTTCAAGGATTAGAAAATGAGAAGATACCTTCCATACATCCTGCTGGCCGCGGCCCTTTTGCTGGGCGGCTGCCTCACGGCAGCAGCCGGGAACGACCGTCAGCCGCGGCGCGCCCGCAGGGACACCGTGTCTTATCCGGACACCTATCTGGACACCGTAAGCATCAACAGGATATTCCAGCTCAACGACTATATGATGATAGGCTTCGAGGCCGGGGCAGGGTTCAACCGCATGCTGTTCAATCCTCCCTATTCCCAGTCGTGGCGTTTCACTCCCGAGTACTATGAGCTGACTTTCACCAGATACGGCAAGATGTTCGGTTACATGCCTTATTTCGGGCTCAAGGTCGGGGTCTCCTATGGGCATGAAGGATACAGGATGGAGATGAACGAGGAGACCGGGTATATCTCCAGGATATCCGGTGCGACAGAGTGCGTCTATGATGTTGCCGAGATACAGACTCTCGCACACTTCCACTATGATATCGGTCATTTCAAACTTATGGCCGATGCCGGTCCCTACGGCGGTAAACGCCTGAGGATAGAGCGTATAGGAGAGTCCGTGGAGGAGGACATCAGATACAGTTTCCTGGATTCTGACAAGCGTTTCGACTACGGGCTCAAGGGAGGCGCAGGCTTTGCACTTGTCTTCGACCCGGTGGAGTTCCACGTCAACGCCAAGGTGCGCTACAGCTGGTCCAATCTCTTCGAACCGGACTACCGCAGCCCCTATTATTACTCGTTCGCCTATCCGCTCGATGTGATGGTCACTGCCGGCCTGCATTTCCAGATATCCAGGAAGACCGGCAAGACCAAGGCCATGCTCAGGAAAGAAGCCAAACGTATAGTCTACGGGGAGGACAATCAATGAAAACACTTGAAGTCAATTGCGGCGGTGTGATCATCGGCGGCGGACATCCCGTCGTCGTTCAGACCATGTGCAACACCCATACATACGATGTGGAAGGTACTGTCGCCCAGTGCATCCGCATGGCGAAGGCTGGTGCAGAGATAATCCGCATCACCGTGCCGGGCATCAGGGAGGTGGAGGATATCGCCGCCATCAAGCGGCGCCTGCGTGAGGAGGGTGTGGAGACTCCCCTTGTCGCCGACATCCATTTTTCGTCGGAGACGGCCATCGCCGTCGCTTCGGTGGTCGAGAAGGTCCGCATCAACCCCGGCAATTTCCACAGGGACCACGAACAGGCCCGCCTGCAGTTCGCCCGCCTGCTGGAAGTCTGCAAGGAGCATGGCACGGCCATACGCATAGGTCTCAACCACGGGTCGCTTGGAGAATATATCACCAACCTGTACGGCAACACTCCTTTTGCCATGGCCAAGGCCGCCATGGAATGGATCGAGATGTGCATCGAGGCTGGATTCTACAATGTGGTAGTTTCGCTTAAATCCAGCAATACCGTTGTGATGGTGGAGGCGTACCGCCAGCTGGCTGCGATGATGCAGGAGCGCGGTGTGGTGTTCCCCATGCACGTGGGCGTCACTGAAGCCGGAAACGGCGATTCCGGGCGCATCAAGTCGTGCGTGGGCATCTCAGCCCTTCTTTCGGAGGGCATCGGCGATACGGTCCGGGTGTCGCTTACCGAAGATCCCGTCAACGAAATCCCGGTCGGACGCTACCTCTCGGACCGCTATTGCGGTGCCACGGCCTCCAGCCTCGTCCGCCTGCGGCTCGAAGGTCGCACGGCCGTGGCCGAGTATCACGCGCCTTCGCGCGGCAAACTTTTGCTGGATGCCGCGTGCGACTTCGGCAAACGCCTGCTTGACAAAGAGTTGGATGACGTTAAGTTCACCGGCACATATATCGAGGATGGAAATGAAGTCTCGGTGGAAGACTCCGGCTTCGGGGCCTACCTTTCCGACGAACTCCTCCAGGCTGCCAGACGCCGCTTCTACAAACCGGAGTACATTGCCTGCCCCGGTTGTGGCCGTACGATGTACGACCTGCAGGGAGCTTTCGAGGAAGTGAAACGCCGGACCTCACATCTCAAGGATGTGGTCATCGCTGTCATGGGATGCATTGTGAACGGCCCCGGCGAAATGGCAGATGCCGACTGGGGCTATGTCGGTGAAGGAAACCACAAGGTGTCCATCTATCACGGCAAGGAACCTGTCCTGCGCCATGTGCCGGACACCGAAGCCATAGACCGGCTACTTGAACTTATAGAACGGCAATGACGCTTTCGCAGGCGCGGACCTTGTCCCCTATCTTTACCTTTACGTCCGCATCAGTAGGCAGGAAAATGTCTATGCGGCTTCCGAACTTGATGATGCCGCACTGCTCGCCGGCCTTGGTACGGAGGCCGGGCTCGGAGTAGCACACTATCCTGCGTGCGAAGAAGCCCGCCAATTGCTTGAACAGTATCTCCTTCCCCTCGTCGGTGCGGATGGCCGTGCACGAGTGCTCGTTGTCTTCCGAGGCCTTGGGCTTGAACGCGAGGAGGTGCTTTCCGGGATAATACTTGTAGTGGGTCACGACTCCGTCGACGGGCCAGAAATTGGCGTGGACGTCGCAGAAATCCATATAGATGGAGATCTGGATGCACTCCCTCTTGAGGAAAAGGGGCTCATAGACTTTTTCGTTGATGACGATACGTCCGTCCGCCACCGCTGAGACGACGCTCGAGGAGCCGGGAGACTGGCGCACCGGAACCCTGAAGAACAGGGTCTGCCAGATGGCGAGGAGCAATACTATCGCCGTAAGGATACCGGTGGTCAGCGGACTGAGGTGGAGCAGGTATATGATGATGATCAGGATTGCTCCGATAAGCCAGGCCAGTGCAACGGATCCGTATGAGTTGTGGTCTATGTGCATACTAGAGGAGGTTGAAGAGTGAAAGGTAGATGGCGCCGGCCGGAATGGCGAAAATGGCACTGTCGAAACGGTCCAGCATGCCGCCGTGTCCGGGAATGATGCTGCCGGAATCCTTGACGTCGCAGGCGCGTTTCCACATGGACTCGAACAGGTCGCCGTAGACGCCGGCCACGTGCATGATCACAGCCATGATGACTCCATGAAGGACGGGAAGTTCCATCAGCCCTGTCAGGCGCAGCACAAGCGTCGCCAGGACGGCGAAGACGAGGCCTCCCCAGAATCCGGCCCACGATTTCTTGGGGGATATCGAAGGGCAGAGTTTCTTGCCGTATTTCTGGCCGAGGGTACATCCTACGGCATAGGCCCCGATGTCGGAGCACCAGATGATCACGAAGAAACAGAGCAGGAGGAGTGCGTTGAACTCTCCCCTCTGGAATGCGATGATATTGGCCAGGGAGAAAGGAGCGGCGATGTAAAGCAGACCGGTGTAGATGTGGGAAAGGCGCTTGAAGTCTGACCTGTCCTTGGCGTACAGCGAGCTGATCATCAGGATGATGACAGGTACCATGATCAGGCTCAGGTACTTGCCGGAGACCTTGAATGCGCAGCTCAGGAAGACGATGGAGAACAGGATGCATCCGGTGACCGTGGCGAGTATCCTCTGGGTGCGATAGCCTTCGCCGATGGTCATGCGGTAGAACTCGTGCATCGATACGGCCATCACGAACAGGACCAGCGCGGCGAACAGGAACTTGTCCACCAGAAGGCCTGCCAGCATGACCAGCACGAAACCGATGCCGGAGAGTGTTCGGACAGCTAGGTTACTCATGGTCGGCAGGGGTTTCAGCAGGAGACTCTTCCTCCGTGGCTTTCGCCTCTGCAAGTCGTTCCTCGCCGTGTTTGCCGGCCTTGGGGCCGAAAATGGCCTCTATGTCCTCGGCCATGATGACTTCCTTGGTCATTAGCTGACGTGCAAGCTTGTCCAATCCGTCCCAGTTCTCGAGCAGGAGCTTGCGAGTGCGTTCCGTGACCTGGTCTACAAGGGCCTTGGCCTCGGCGTCGATGAGTTCCGCAGTCTTTTCACTGTAAGGCTTGGTGAGGTCGTACCCGTCAGACATGTTGTAGAACGAAAGGTTGCCGACCTTCTCGCTCATGCCATAATATGTTACCATGGCATAGGCCATCTTGGTCATCCTCTCGAAGTCGTTGAGGGCTCCGGTGCAGGGTACGCCGTCGTTGATGATCTCCTCGGCTACGCGTCCGCCCACGAGGCAGCACATCTCGTCCACGAGGTCGGAGCGCGACATCATGACCTTCTCGTCAGGCAGGCTCCAGGTCAGGCCGAGGGCCTGTCCGCGCGGGATAATGCTAACCTTGAGCACGGGGTCGCATCCGGGCAGGAGCCAGCCGGCTACGGCATGGCCCGCCTCGTGGTATGCCGTCAGGCGCTTCTCCTCGGGGCTCATGATGGTCTTTTTGCGCTCGATACCGCCCACTACACGGTCGACGGCGTCCGAGAAGTCCTGGTTGTCGATATCGGACTTGCCGCGGCGCGCGGCAGTCAGTGCCGCTTCGTTGCAGACGTTGGCGATATCGGCACCGGAGAATCCGGGAGTGTTCTTGGCTATGAGGTCGAGGTCGAAGTCCTTGGAAAGTTTCAGGCCCTTGATGTGTACCAGGAAGATCTCCTTGCGCTCGTTGAGGTCGGGAAGCGTGACATGGATCTGGCGGTCGAAACGGCCGGCACGCATAAGTGCCTTGTCTAGGATGTCGGCGCGGTTGGTAGCAGCCAGGACGATGACGCCGGAGTTGGTGCCGAAGCCGTCCATTTCGGTGAGCAGCTGGTTAAGGGTGTTTTCACGCTCGTCGTTGGACGAGAAGCCCACGTTCTTGCCACGGGCACGTCCGACGGCGTCAATCTCGTCTATGAAGACGATGCAGGGGGCTTTCTCCTTGGCCTGCTTGAACAGGTCACGCACGCGCGATGCACCCACGCCCACGAACATCTCGACGAAGTCGGAGCCGGAAATGGAGAAGAACGGAACGTTGGCCTCGCCGGCCACGGCCTTGGCGAGAAGCGTTTTGCCCGTGCCGGGAGGGCCTACGAGGAGGGCTCCCTTGGGGATCTTTCCGCCGAGGGCGGTATACTTCCGGGGATTCTTGAGGAAGTCGACGATCTCCATCACTTCCTCCTTGGCTCCGTACAGGCCGGCTACATCCTTGAAGGTGACGTTGTTGGTGCCTTTCTCGGCGAGCTTGCCGGTGGACTTGCCGACATTGAAGATGCCGCCGCCTCCGGCTCCGCCGCCGCCCATGTTGCGGCTCATGCCGCGGAACATGAACACCCACATGAGAATGAGCAGGAGCGGGAAGATGATCCACTCGAGGATGTCAACCCAAGCCTTGGATTCATTCTCCATTATGATCTTGACCTGGTCGTCGGCAGGCAGCTCTGCATTGAGTTCGCCGAACTCTTTCTCGGCATCGAAACGTGACGAGACCAGGAAGATGAAATGAGGCGAGCGGGCAGGTACCTCGCCGCCGGGATACTTGTCGGAATATTTCGCCAGGCGGTCGGGCTTGACGGTGATCGTGCCCTTGTAGTCGTTGCGGACGAAATGGATCTCCTTGATGTCGCCTGCCCTGAAGATGGACTGGACCTCGGCCCATTCGATCTTGGCCGGCGGAGTGCCGTTCTGGCTGAAGAGCATCCAGCCGATGGCGAATATCAGCAGGAGGTAGAACCACGAGAAATTGATCCTCACGCGGACCATTTTCCGCTTAGGGTCCTTTCCGTCCTGGCCGTTGCTGTTATTGTTGTTGGTATTCTCTGCCATTGTAAGGGTTTATTCTTCTTCTGCCGCATTCTTTGCGGACGGACGTTTCCTTTCCTTGTAGACCTTCTTCGGGGCATCTGCCCATAGATCCTCCAGCCGGTAGAACTCGCGGTATTGTGTGAGGAAAACGTGTACGACGATGTGTCCGTAGTCGAGGATGATCCAGAAATTGTTCTCGAGCCCCTGGGTCCTGAGAGGTTTCATCCCGAGCTCTTCCCGGGCCATCTTCATGATGTTGTCTGCGACCGCACCGACATTGGTGGTGGAGTCTCCGTTGCAGATCACGAAATAGTCGGCGATCGAACTGCCGACGGGCCTGAGGTCGAGCGATACGACGTTCTGTCCTTTCTTGTCAAGGATGGCATCGGCGATGACGCGAAGGTCGTGTGTAATCATATAATGTTGAAAAGTGTTAAATTTGCAAACAAATATAATACAAAAAATCCACCAATGGAAAAACTGACTGACATAAGATGGTACGATAGTGTCGAATCGACCAATGACGAGGCCAGGAGGCTGCTTTTCGAGCTTGACAATTTGTCAGTCATAGCGGCCAGATGTCAGACCGCCGGCCGCGGACAGGGGGACCACAAGTGGCACAGCCGGCCCGGCGAGAACCTCACTTTCAGCGTCGTCCTCAAGTTCGGCGGCGATGGGGCGCTGGCTCCGCTGGCCGCCCGCGACGCGCTTCTCATCACCGAGACCGTAACCCTTGCGCTTCGTCTCTATCTCGCGGATGAAGGGGTGAAGGCGCGGATAAAATGGCCGAACGACATCTATGTCGGCGACCTCAAGGTCTGCGGCATACTGATAGAGAACGTGCTTCACGGGCAGGAGGTCGCATCCAGCATCATCGGCATAGGCCTCAATCTCAACCAAACGGTTTTTCCCGAGGATATCCCCAACCCCACTTCCCTGTCACTTCTCACCGGCAGGCGGTACGATCCGGAAAGGGAACTCGTGCGCTTCCATGGCATACTGGCCGACTGCGCAGAAAAAACAAATACCGCCGAGGGCCGGCGGTATCTTAACGGGATATTCAACGAATATATGTTCAGGCTCCCTTGATGGCCTTGACCGCCTTCACGGGGTCAGGACTCTTGAAGACTGCGCTTCCGGCGACGATGATGTCGACGCCGGCCCCGTAAAGGGCTGCGGCGTTGGACAGGTCGGCGCCGCCGTCTATCTGAACCAGGCAGTCCAGTCCCCTCCGGGCGATTTCAGCCTTTACTGCCTTGACGCGAGAATATGTCTCCTCGATGAACTTCTGTCCTCCGAATCCGGCAAAGACGGACATCACCAGGATGTAGTCAGCGTGCCCGAGATACGGGAATACGTCCTCGACGGGGATGTCAGGGTTGATGGCCAGTCCGGCTTTCATACCAAGGCTGCGCACCTGGTCAAGCAGCTTTGCCGGGCTCCTGCGGGCCTTGCGTGCCGCCTCCAGGTGGAATGACAGCATGCTGCATCCCGCCTTGGCGCAACGCTCGAAATACTTCTGGGGATTGATTATCATCAGATGGGCGTCCATCGGCTTGACGGCGATCTTGGCAACGGCGTCGATGACGGAGAAGCCGAACGAGATGTTGGGCACGAGCGTGCCGTCCATGACGTCCAGGTGGATGATGTCCGCGTGGTCGTTGATCAGGCGGACGTCCTTTTCCAGGTGCAGGAAATCGGCTGCGAGGATGGATGGTGCAAGAAGTTTCATTCTACTTGAAGTTGACAACGACATCTTCGAGGAGGGCGACGAACTTGTCGAGCGATGCGAGGTCCATACGCTCTCCCGGCGCGTGCACTCCGAGGAGGGTCGGGCCGAAGGAAATCATGTCGAGGTCCGGGAACTTTTCCAGGAACAGGCCGCATTCGAGACCCGCGTGGATGGCCTTGACGATGGGCTCAACCCCAAAGAGACGCTTGTAGGACTCCACGCACTCGTGCAGGATATGTGACTGTGTGTCAGGCTTCCAGCCTGGATACTCATATTGGTGCTGGACCTCAGCCCCAGCCATCTCGAAGTTGGCCCTGACCTTGGCGGCGATCATACGCTTGGCCGATGTGATGGAGCTGCGCTGGCTGGTGACGACCTTGATCTCGCCGTGCTCGGTCATGCGGACGGAAGCCAGGTTGGTGGAGGTCTCGACCAGGCCCTTGATCTCCTGGCTCATGGCCTGCACGCCGTGCGGACTGGTGAAGAGCGCGGTGATGAGACGGCGGGCGCAGTCTCCGTCGATGGCCTTTTCGTTGAGCGACGCGGGTGCGGAGGTGAAGGCGACGTCGGGATCGCTGACAGCGAATTCGGCCTTGACGTCCCGGCCGAACGAGGCGAAGCGCTCCGCCGTGGCCTCCGGGTCCGGGACGGCCACCACCGCCTCGCATTCGCGTGCGATGGCGTTGGGCTTGTTGCCGCCCTTGATAAGAAGCAACTGCAGGCCATACGGAAGTTCGGCATACAGGAAGCGCGCCATTTGCTGGACGGTATTCATGCGCTCCTTGTTGATGTCCTCGCCGCTATGGCCTCCGATGCCTCCGGAAATGGTGAGGCGGAGAAGTCCGTATCCGCTGACGCGGTTCTCGGTGCTGTACTTGAAAGTGGCCGTAGTGTTAAGGCCGCCGGCGCATCCGATGCAGAACTCGCCCTCTTCCTCGGAGTCGAGGTTGATGAGTGTCTTTCCTGTGAAGAAGCCCTGCTGCAAGGCCTCCGCACCGTCCATGCCTGTTTCTTCCGAGATGGTGAAGAGGCACTCGATCCTGCCCATCGGCTTGTCACTCTCCAGCAGAGCCAGCGATGCGGCGATGCCGATGCCGTCGTCGGCACCCAGGGTGGTGTCCTTGGCTATCATCCAGCCATCCTCTATGACATATTTGATAGGGTCTTTCGAGAAGTCGTGCTGAACTCCGGCGTTTTTCTCGCAGACCATGTCCTGGTGGCCCTGAAGGACGATGGTCGGGATGTTTTCCTTGCCCGGAGCGGCTTCCTTGATGATGAGGACGTTGCCTGTGGAGTCGGTCTTGCAGGCGAGACCGTGCGATGCGGCGAATGACTGCAGGTACGCAGTCATCGGCTCTTCGTGTCCGGACTCGCGCGGAATCCGGGTTATGGTCTTGAAATGCTCTAAAACAGATTCTGAAGTCATTGTGCTGTATTATTTGTCTACAGGCACAAGCATCTTGCTGATATCGGTGATGTACTGTTTGAAACTCTTGTCCGTCGACATCAAATCCGACACCGTCGTACATGCATGCAACACTGTAGCGTGATCCTTGCCTCCGAGTTCAGCCCCGATCGTCGCCAGGGAACAGTTGTCGATGAGGTTGCGGCTGAGGTACATGGCGATCTGGCGCGCCTGGACGATCTGGCGTTTGCGGGACTTGGACAGCAGGGTGTCGCGGGTGATGTTGAAATACTCGCAGACAACGCTCTGCACCTTGTCGATCGTGACTCCCTCCTGCTCCGTTCCGATGATCTTGTCGGTTATGTTCTGCACCAGCTCGACAGTGGCCTCGCGGTGTGTGAGCGTGGCGTGGGCTATCAGTGAAATGAGGGCTCCCTCGAGTTCGCGGAAGTTGGACTTGACGCGTGCGGCCAGGCACTCGAGGACGGTGTCGTCGATGGAGACACCCTCGCGGAAAGCACGGGCCTTGAGCATGGCCAGCCTGGTGGCATAGTCCGGGCGGGAAAGCTCGGCCGAAAGGCCCCATTTGAAGCGCGACAGCAGCCGCTCCTCGAAGTTCTGCAGGTCGACGGGGGCGCGGTCGGAAGTGAAGATGAGCTGCTTGCCCGTCTGGTGCAGATGGTTGAAGATGTTGAAGAAGGCGTTCTGCGAGCCCTGTCCGATCAGGTCCTGGATGTCGTCGACGATGAGGACGTCCATCTTCATGTAATAGGCCAGGAAGTCGGTGAGTTTGTTGCGGACGTTGACCGCATCCATGTACTGGGTCTTGAACTCGTTGCCGGTTACATAGAGTACGACCAGTTCGGGGTACTTCTCCTTGATCTCGATGCCGATGGCCTGGGCTATATGGGTCTTGCCGAGCCCGGGGCCGCCGAAGAGGAACAGGGGGTTGAACGGGGTCTTGCCGGGAGCCGCTGAGATGTTGAGGCCCGCGGTGACGCCCATCTTGTTGCACTCCCCTTCCACGAGGTTGGCGAAGCAGTAGACCGGGTTGAGCCTGGGGTTGATCTTTACCCTCTGGATGCCGGGATAGACGAGCGGACCGGGGTTGCCGGCGGGATTGTACGTGTTGACAGAGACCGAGCGGTTGACCGGGGGCAGTCCCTGCGAAGCGGGATAGCGCATGGGCTGGTCAGCCTTGACCGGACGGACCATGTACACGAGGCGTGCGTCGGCGCCGATGACTCTCTTGAGGGTTTTCTTGATAATGTCGAGATAAGCCCCCTCGAGATACTCGCGGAAAAAGTCCGTCGGAACCTCGACGGTGAGGGTGGATTCAAGCATCGACACGGGCCTGATCGGTTTGAACCAGGTCTCGAACTTCTGTGGCTCAATCAGCTGCTCGATGATGCGCAGGCAATTGTTCCATACGTCGATATGTCGGTCTTGAATCTGCATTAAGATTGGTCTTGTTTGGGAATGCAAAAATGGATGAAAAAAACTTCATAAAAAATCTTTTTCACTATTGTTCTTAAAAAAGTTTTTTATTATATAAGCGTTTAGGGATGCCGAAAACGCTTAACTTTTAAAAGCCACGTTTTCAGATATTTATAAAGCGATTTTGGCGTAAGTGATTGATTCCCTTGAGGGTCTTAATTTAGAATCATTCCAGATTAGAGCAGAAACGTCATTTGACGCGTGTGCAGCCGTTGTCATCCACCTTTACGAGGAATGCATCGGGGTATTTTGCCTTGATTTTGCGTCCGGTTTCGCGGGCTTTTTCAAGGCTGTCCGACACTCCTATTATATACTTGTTGAGGGTGGGTGTGCTGACGCATTTCGGCTCGTATCCGAGGAAGTAGGGATCCTTGGGGTCCATCGTTTTCTTCGTGGCCAGAACCTGGGTGCCGTACCATACTTCTCCCGCAGGTGCGGCTGCGGGTTGGGCCGCAGTTGCGGCCGGAGCCGGCGTGGCGGCGGGAGCAGCCGCAGGCTTGTCCTGCCTGCCGGCTCCGACGCTCTCGTCATAGAGTTTCTTGTATTCGGTGAAGGCCTCGGCGAGCCGCTGGGCTATGCGGTCGAGATTGCGTGAGGAGCGGAGCGCCTCGAGGTCCGTAGGATTGGAGATGAAACCCAACTCCAGGAGCACGGCAGGCATCGAGGCCAGGCGGAGGACCGCGAAATTGTTCTGCGAGATGCCGTTGCTCTTGCGTATGGGGCCGCCTGCCATCTTCTTGTCCACGATCTGGGCGAAGAGGATGCTCTGCTCGCGGTAGGCGTTGGTCATCAGGTGCAGGAAGATGTCCGACTCGGGGTCCTTGGGATCGAAGCCCTGGTATGTCGTGGAATAATCGTCCTCGAGGAGGATGACGCTGTTCTCGCGCTGGACGACTTCCATGTTCATGGCGTATGTGTCCTTGTTCTTGTCAGTGGACGGGCCGAGGATGTGGACGGAATAGCCGTTGGGCGAGGTTTTCTCGCTGGCGTTGATATGGACGGAGATGAAGAAGTCGGCATTGTGGCCGGTCGCGAAACCTGCGCGGTCGATGAGGGGTACGAAAACCTCGTCCTTGTCGCGGGTCATATATACGCTGACCCCGGGATTGAGGTCTTCGATCTTCTTTTTCAGAAGTTTGGATATCTCGAGCGTAAGCTTTTTCTCCTGGGTCTTGCGGTCCTTGCTGACGGCGCCGGAATCCTTGCCTCCGTGGCCGGGGTCGATGACGACCGTACGGAGGCCGAGCGAGCCGGCATCCTGTGCAAAAGCCGGCGTGCCCGCGGCCAGAAGGCCTATGGCGAGAAGCGCGGCATGGAATATGCTGGATTTCGATTTCATTTACTGGCTTTGGTAAACTCCGGAATTAGTCTTACATTTGTACTTTGCAAATATAGGAAAAAATTGCGTTCAAAGAATATCATATACCTGCTTATAACGCTTTTGCTCGTCTTTTCGGGCAGCGTCGCCGCATCGGCCCAGAATGACCGGCGTACCCGCCGGGAGGCCAGGCGTGCGGCACGCTCCGAGGCGGCGGCAGGGTTGCCGGATTCTTTGGCGCTGGAGCCCCTGGACGCCGCTGCGCTGGACTCGCTGGCGTCCGTGGCGCGCGCAGACTCGCTGCACCGTGCCGACTCCCTTTCCCTGCTGGGCAAGAGTTCCCTGGAACGTCCCGCTTTCTCCGGGGCGAGGGACTCTATCGTCGAGGTCTTCACGGAAGGCAAGCGCATGGTGTACTACTATGGTGACGTGAAGGTTACGTACCAGAACATGGAGCTGACCGCCGAGTATATGGAGTATGACATGAACACCGGCGAAGTGTTCGCGGAAGGCGTCCTGGACCCCGAAACCGGCGAATGGATAGGCCGGCCGGTCATGACCCAAGGCAGTGACAAGTACGAGATGGAGAAGGTCCGGTACAACTTCAACTCCAAGAAAGCCCGCATCACCAACATGACCACGAACGACAACGAAGGTATCCTTCACGGTCATAACATCAAGATGCTGCCGGACCGTTCCGTAAACATCACCGACGGACAGTACACCGTCTGTGATGCCGAAGAGCCCCACTACTATCTGTCTCTGAGTTCCGCCAAGGTCGTCACACAGCCTACGCAGAAGACCGTCTTCGGCCCTGCCCACCCGGTCATCGAAGGCGTCCACCTCCCTCTCGTCCTGCCGTTCGGCTTCATCCCGCAGAAGCCGCAGCGCGCCACTGGCTTGCTGATGCCGACTTTCGGCGAGGAGCAGGCGCGCGGTTTCTACGCGCGCGATGCCGGTATGTATTTCGTGATCGGAGATTATTTCGACCTTTCCCTGACGGGAGACATCTATACGCTGGGCTCCTGGGCAGTTGACGTAAACTCCCGATACAGGGTCAATTACAAGTTCAACGGAAGTTTCTCGGCGACATACTCCAACGACCAGACGGGCGAACGCGGCAGCAGCGACTTCTTCCAGAGCCGCAACTTCGCGCTCAAGTGGTCGCATTCGCAGGATTCCAAGGCCCATCCCGGCCAGACCTTCTCCGCTTCAGTCAACTTCTCGAGCCCTTCCAACAGCAGGTACAACTCGCGTTCCGTCGACGAAGCGATACAGAACCAGGTGTCGTCCTCCATCTCCTTCTCCAGGAACTGGAACGGAAAGATCAACCTTTCCGTCAACGCGCTCCACAGCCAGAACTCCCGGGACAGTTCGTATGCTTTTACACTTCCTAACGTAACGTTCTCGGTCAGTACGTTCTACCCGTTCAAGCAGAAGAACCGCGTCGGCAAGGAAAAGGTGTATGAGAAGATATCGTTCGGCTACAACACCTCCCTCCAGAACAAGATCAATTTCAAGGCTTCCGAGTTCGGCGAAGAGGGCTTTATGAACCGTTTCCAGAACGGAATGACCCACAACTTCTCCATCGGACTGCCGGCCTTCACCATAGCCAATTACCTCAATTTCACGCCTAGCATCTCATACGGAATGAACTGGTTCTTCAGGAGTTCCGACTATGTCTACAACGCCGAGACTGACAAGGTAGAAAAGGTGGACGGCAAGCAGTTCAGCACGTTCGGAGTCACCCAGACCTATTCCGGAGGCATTTCCATGAGCACCCGCCTGTACGGTATGTTCAACTTCGGCAAGTACCACCGCATCCAGGCCATCCGCCACGTCGTTTCGCCGAGCATGAGCCTCTCGGTCAGCCCGGACCTCGCCACCAGGGCGAACGGCTACAGGACGCTGCATTATGTCGACAGGAACGGGCAGGAGAAGGACTACGAGTACAACATCTACGCCGGCCAGATGTACTCCCCTCCCGGCAGGGGCCGCTCTGCCAACGCCAGCTTCTCCATAGGCAACAACCTCGAGGCCAAGGTCCGCGACTTCGCCGATACCACCGGCACCGGCTCGAAGAAGGTCAAGATCCTCGACCAGCTCAACTTCAACTCCTCGTACAATTTCCTCGCCGACTCGCTGAATCTGAGCAACATCGGTGTGACGATGTCCACCTCGATCTTCGGAAAGCTCAGCGTCAGCGCCAACGCCAATTTCGATCCCTATGCCATCGACGAAAGGGGCAGGAAGATCAATACCTTCAACTTCAAGGTCGATCCTATGCATCCGCTCCGCCTGACCAACGCCAGTGCGTCTATGTCCTATTCCATATCCGGCAAGGGTGCGATCGCGGGTAACGACGGCTCCGACGGCAAGCCCACGGACTACTATCAGAGGATATACTACCACCCTGTCACAGGCGAATACATCCCTGGCGGATGGTTGTATTATACCAATCCCAATTCTCCCTGGTCGCTAAACTTCAGCTACTCGTTCAGTTACTCCAAGTCCTACTCGTTTACCAACCAGCAGCTGGCGGTCAACAACAGGTATACTCAAACCCTCAGCGTCAACGGCAATCTCAAACTGACGCCGAAACTGGCGATCACGGCCAGTTCCGGCTTCGACCTGATGGCGCTGAGGATCACTACGACGCAGTTCAGCGCCACGTACGACCTGCACTGCTTCAACATCTCCGTGTCCTGGGTTCCTACCGGCACGTGGAAGTCCTACAGCTTCCGCATCGCGGCAAATGCATCCACGCTTTCGGACGTCCTGAGGTTCAAGAAGAGCAGCAGCTATTGGGATAATTAGTTTTTTTCCTTATCTTTGCAGCGTTATCTTTTAGCAGCCGTATTTCCCCGACGGCTTTCATATCACAACTTTATTTCTCATGCCACACACTCTGTTCGAATTGAGTACAATGAGCAAGGAGCAGCTTGAAGCCATCGCCACCGAGCACGGCGTCAAGAATGCCAGGAAAATGGACATGGAGCCCCTCGCTTTCGCAATTTTGGATGCCGAGGCTAAGGAAGAATCCTTGAAGCCTGCCAACGATAAACCCAAGAGCCGCCGCGGCCGTCCCAAGAAAGATGCCGCAGCGGAAGTCAAACCCGCCGAGGCCAAACCCGAGGCTGAGGCCAAACCTGCTGCCGAGGACAAGCCTGCAGAAAAGAAGCCCAAGGCCAGGAAACCTGCGGCGAAGAAAGAGGCCAAGCCTGCAGCGGAGCAGGAGCCAGCTAAGGCTGCCGAACCTGCAGCGGAGGCTGCACCTGCAGCTCCTGCGCAGGAGAAGCCCAAGAGCCGCCGCGGGCGTCCCAAGAAGGCCGAGGCGACTCCCGCCGAGCCTTCTGCCGAAGCTCCGGTCGCCGACAATGCTGAGCCCGCTCAGGCTCCCGCACCCGCCCAGGAAGGCATGAAACCCGAAAAGCGCCCCCAGCAGGAGCAGCAGCACAAGCAGCAGCACCAGCAGAACCGTCCTGCCGGCCAGAACCAACAAGGACAGCCCTCCAACGGGCAGAACGGCCAGCAGCGCCGTCCCCAGCAGCCTCAGCCCCAGCCGAAACCCAAGGTCATCGAGTTCGAGGGCACTGTAGAGGCTACAGGCGTCCTTGAGATCATGCCTGACGGCTATGGCTTCCTGCGTTCTTCCGACTACAATTATCTCAACTCCCCCGACGACATCTACGTCTCGCAGAACCAGATCAAGGCCAACGCCCTCAAGTCCGGCGACACAGTCACCGGCGAGATCCGTCCGCCCAAGGAAGGCGACAAGTATTTCCCGCTCGTCAAGATCAAGTACATCAATGGCCGTACTCCCGAGTTCATCCGCGACCGCGTGCCGTTCGATTTCCTCACTCCCCTCTTCCCGGATGAGAAGTTCAACCTCACCGGCGGACGTTCCGGCCGCGACATCTCCTGCCGTATCGTCGATATGTTCGCCCCCATCGGCAAGGGCCAGCGCGGACTCATCGTCGCCCAGCCCAAGACCGGTAAGACAATGCTGCTCAAGAGCATAGCCAACGCCATCGCCGAGAATCACCCCGAGGTGTACGAGATCGTCCTGCTGATCGACGAGCGCCCCGAGGAGGTCACCGACATGCAGCGCAGCGTCAAGGCCGAGGTGGTGGCTTCCACCTTCGACGAACCTGCCGAAAGACACGTCAAGGTCGCCAACATGGTGCTGGAGAAGGCCCGCCGCCTGGTCGAGTGCGGGCACGACGTTGTCATCCTGCTC
>JAEEGL015025568.1_pt1 | contig 72135 bp, 64 predicted proteins | sample 9134231 | NCBI WGS metagenome assembly JAEEGL01 (sample SAMN16246548, study PRJNA631951) | gut metagenome | biome: gut microbiome; feature: rumen; material: fiber-attached | host: Bos | place: Iran: Karaj | collected 2018-10
ATTATGTCCGCGGTCACGGTGAATGGCCTCGTCTGAAACATGCTGTGTCAATTCATGAACGCGCAGCCTACTGATCCGCAAGATGAGGCCTATTCCAGCTAATGGGTTTTTATTATAAATCATGCGGGTGTGCAACCGTGCTGGAGTTCGTGGACAGAATGAAAAAAAGTCAGGTGGATCAGCTAAAACTCTTTGCTGGTTTCCTGAAATCCAACGCAGACATGTTAAAAGCACTCAAATATCTTAACTGGAAGGAATTCGCCAAGCTTTACTACGGCCCTTATTATTACCAGAACAAATACGACGAAAAGCTGTCGCGTGCATACGCCAGTCTGAGACATTAAAAGTAACAGTCGTTATACCTTACAGCGCCTCGGTGACGGTGGAGGTGCTTTCGGAGAGGCCTTTGCGGCCGGTGAGGGTGGCGTTCTTGACGCTGACGAAGGTGCCGTTGGGTTTGTACTCGGCGGGGATGGTCTTGCTGCCAGTGTAGGTTATGCCATCGTTGCCGACGACTTCGAAGGAGAGGGCTTCCGCGTCGGTGGTGTTGCCGTTACGCAGGGCCACGAAGAAGGGGTCGGCGGTGGCAGTGCCAAGGATTACGGAGATGGGGCCTTCGGTGACCGTGGAGCCGACCATGTCCTTGCTCTGGACGAGGTGGCCGCCCGCCGAGGAGATGAGCACCCGCTGGGCCGTGATGGGAGTCTTGTCGTCCGAGCCGCTTTTCTGGAAGCGGAAGCTTAAGCGGTAGATACTCTGCTGGTTGGCGAAAACGGCATCTTCCGTGGTCAGGACTCCTTTTCCGGTGCCGCTGCCGGAGGTGAGCCCGGTGACCAGCACGTTCTCCGCCATGGTGTAGTGATACTTCTTCTCGATGGACTCGGAGGCATCGTCGGTCAGGAGGAGCTTTCCGACCTGTCCGGTGTAGTCCCATTCGTCGCGCTCCGTGGCCAGGAGGGTGAGATGGGTGGAACCGGCCGTGATGCTCGTGGAGTTGACCTCGCCGGAGAGGGTGGCATAGTGGGGGTCCGTGGCATCAGGCGTAACGGAGAGTTCGCCAAGGAGGGTGCTTCCCAGATAGACCTGCACTTTCTGCCAGTCTTTCCAAATGGATTTGAGGGTGGAGGTGGCGGCCTGGGTGTCGCCGTCGCCGATGGCGAGGCCCTTGGTGGCCACTTCCGGCTCAGTTACCGCATTGATGGTAACGGTCCATAGGGAATCCGCAGGAGTAATCTCCTCCAGGGACTTTTCATCCTGGGAAGGGGCTTCCACCTCCCGCTGGCACCCGGCCCACGCCAGGGCGCCGAGTGCTGCTAATATGGCAAATGTCTTTTTCATTTTCATGACCATCATTTCAGATAATACGCCTTTCCAGCCGGAATGGTGCTTCCGGTGAACTTATAGAACCCGGCCGTGCCGTTCTTGATGCCAAGGACGTACACATCCTTGGAGTCGATCTTTCCGCCGGAGACCGCGGTGTCCGTGCCGGAAGCCTGCAGGATGTTGCCTGAGCGGGCCGAGACGCTGCAGGACGCCATCAAAGAGATGCTGATTTCCTTGGTGTTGGCAACATCGGAGGACTCCTTGTCCGCCACGACCACCACCGGCGTGCCGGCCGGAATCTCGCGACTGTCCCCGTCGCCGATGCGGACGAACACCAGTTCCGTCCCATCCCGGACCACGGTATAGGCCAAGGCACCTTCTGGCAGCTGGTAGCTGGCACCATCGTCGTAGAACGAGGTAAGATACTTTTCCTGTCCGTAGAATGTGGCCTTTTTGGCGGTGAGCTGAACCTGCATTGGCTTGAAACTGAAATCGTCCAGGAACAACTGGTAGCCGTCAACCCATTGGACCGAAACATACTTGGTGTCCGAAGGGAAGGTTGCACTATATTGCCGCCACTGATAGTAGCTCCGCACTGCGTCGCTCCAGGTAAATGCATCAGGGTCCTTGGTCGTGGATGAGTAACCCACTTTGAAGTCAGCCTCGTAGCTGTGGACATCGGGGTAGTTGATCTCAGAGTAATTCTTATAGTAGAATGAGAATACTATTTCAGAAAATGCATTAATCTGGGGGGACATCAAGTATTGTGGAGCACCGGCCTGATGGAATGAGAACACATTGCTGCCTGTACGTGGATAGTCGGAATCGATACCGGTACTGCTACTTCCATCAACGATCCGCCAGCCTCCCATGCCGTTTTCGAAACTTTCGGCAAAGGGTAACTCCACGGCACTTCCTTCGGTTATGAACCTGACGGTCACATAATTGCTGGCATTGTTACCCGAGTAGCGCGCTCTCACACGGAAATCGTAGGTGGTATTGGCCGGCAGATTGTTCAGGGTGACGGAGGTGCCGTTTACAGCGGCCTCATTTGACCACGAAGAGTCGGTGAACTTCTTGTACTGGTAGGCATATCCGGTCGGAGAAGCATTGCCCGGCGCTGTCCAGGAAAGGGTGGCGCTCTGAGTGGTCAGGTTGGACGCAACAAGACCGGTGGGCTTGGCGTAGGCGGAATACTCCTCGAAATGGAAGTCATCCAGGAACATATTGTTGCCGTTGGATGAATCATATTTAATCGCAACATACCAGGTGCCGACAGGGACTGTTTGCTCGTGCTTCTTCCACGAAGCGTCAGAGAAGGAAGTGGCTAGCTGCTCTCCCCATGTGAAAGTATTAACATCTGAACTGGTTGAATAACCGAAATGGAAAGTGTTAGGATAGCCAGACGGATCGCGACGGTAATAGAAAGATACCGTGATGGCATTATCCCCGGAAAAACGGGGAGAAATTAAGTATTGATCGTGTGCTCCATTTATAAAAGCATTAAACTCAAAACCGAATTCTCCATCACGCTTTGCTCTCTCCTTGATTTTCGTATAACCCCAATTGATGTCATACAACTTCCAGTTACCGATACCATCTTCAAAGCCGCAATCGTAAGGCAGGGACGTAACCGCCTCGGCTGTTGTGAATTGTGTTGACGCATAGTCGCTGTATTCGCTGCCGTAACGCGCCTTGATTCGGAAAACATATGGGGTGGAGGACGCCAGTCCAGTTAAGATGACTGAGGTCGATGTGGTCTGTGTCTCGGATGACCAATTCGAATCGCTCGTCTTTTTGTACTGGTAAACATAACTTGCGGGGGATTCGTTTGCGGGAGCGTTCCATGACAGCGTGGCGCTATCATCGGTTATATTGCTCACGGCAATGTCGGTAGGGGTGTGATGGGCAGCAGAAGAGAATTGGGTTACTGCATAAACACTGGAGTTGCCATTGTACAGCGTTTTTATGCGGAAGTCGTAAGCGGTGTCGGGCTCCAGCTCGCTGATGGTGACCGATGTCGCTGTTGTCTGCGCCTCCGCCGACCAGGCCTCATCGCTGGCTTTCTTGTACTGATAGGCATAACCGGTAATGGGATTTGGCGATGCAGGAGCCGACCATGTCAAAGAGGCTGAATGATAAGAGGTATTGCTTACAGAAAGGTTGTCTGGTCTTGGGAAGGCGTCTGGCTTGATAGTAATTAGGATATCGCTACGTTCCCGCACATAATAGATATCCTCCACTGAATTGATATTGGACCCGTCTATAGCGGGAGCATAAGATAAGTTACCGTACGCAAGTGATAGATGTCGTGAGCCTGTACGATGGGCGTAAAAAATGTCATTTCCTGTATAATTATCCTCTAGGGGGTCGTAAATGCATATCAGAAGATTGCCGGCGCCATTGTATTCGAAAGGGGTGGCCAGATTAAAAGTCAGCAAGCCCGTTCCCGCCGAGGATGCATTCCCTTCAAAAACCTTGTCGCTGTCGGTTACAGGTATAAAGTCAGTCCCGCTCAGAAACTCGTTCTTGTCTGTATGTTTCATATAGACCTTCGCCCCTTCTATGGAATAATCGCCTACAGGATAGAAAGAAATGGCCGTGATGGAGCCCCGCATTCCAACGTCTTCCGGATAGAATATCTGGCTTGTTAAATTAAAATAATTAGTATAAAAAGGAAGAGGAGAAAAAGTTTCGCCATTGCCAATCCTAATGTTAACCTCACTCATTATTACCGACACCGTCGTGGTTGACCCTATCTGGGGGGTGCCGTCTCCACTATAGTCAATGGCATAGACCTTGACCTTATAGGTCCCGGGCGTATTAATCGTTATTTCGGTCGAGAAGCCGTGGTTGCCCGTGATGCTATAGTGGGAATTCACATCGCTTCGCGGCCTGTTGGCCGTGAGGTTTTGGTCGGTATATAATGTCGTGCCATCCGACTTATATACATAGATATGCACGCCTATCGACTCCGACGGCGCATCCGGGTCATAGGTCCATCCGCTTACGGTTATTATACCGTTGCCGCCCTCGCATACATCCAGATGGCCGTTGGGCAGATTGCCCGTCACGGAAACCGTGGTGGTGGAGCCTATCTGACGGCTGCCCTCACCGCTATAGTCAACGGCATAGACCTTTACCACATAGGTGCCGGCCTTATTGACGGGGATGTCGGACGAGTAGCCGTGATAGCCGGTGATGCCTTGGGAGGAGTTGACGTCGGCGCGTGCCCTGTTGGCCGCTATAGCCTGGGAAGAATATAAGGTCGTGCCGTCTGACTGATAGACATAGGCCTGCACGTTTATGGACCTCGACGGGGAATCCGGATCATAGGCCCATCCGGTGACTGTTATCTTGTGTAATCCACCCTGGCAGGCGTCAAGAGCCCCTACGGGCTGATGGCCGGTCATGGCCGTGCCGGTGGTAAGGTGCATGTAGACGTAATAGCCACCGGCCCCGTCGTTCATGTCGGCAGGGTCGCCATTCCCGTTCCACACTACGGCGCCGGTGCTCGTGGCGTCGCAGGTGATGTCGGAAACGGCGCGGTAATCGGGGAAGAGGTCTTTGGTGTAATAGAGGTGGATGTTGGCCGAGTCGTGGCCGCAGTTGCTGTTGAGGTCGCCTTTCTTCTCTTTGAAATGGTCTCCACCGTCGTATGAGACAAGGTAATAGGTGCGTCCGTCCACTACGTGGCTGTCATCGGCCTCGCCACCTTCACTGCTGATGTAGAAATCTGTGATATAACCCCAGTTCACTCCGTCGGTGTTCTCCTCGGCCTTATAGAACAGATAAATATAGTCCGAATCCGAGCCGCATCCGGAATTGAGGTCTTTGTCCACGAGCGTCCATCCGCTGGAGGCGAGAGATGATTTCCAGGCATCGGTCTCTTGTTTGTTGCCGCCGATAAGCTTGACTTCCTTGATGAACGGCGTCGCCCCCGCACCGGCCGCCGTTAGAAGGGCCAGCAGGAATGCAAGTAATAACTTTTTCATGGTCAGAATCTCCTACGCTTCGTCAAGGCTTCCGTATGTGTAATCCTGTGACTTCACGCCCTGAGTGCTTGTGCAGACAGCACCTTCCTGTTTCACGTCCAGGACCATGGTCGAGGGGGCCTCGTAGAACAACTTTTCATCCCTTTTCATATGACATTCCTTTATGAGTTGACACGCAAATAATGACACTTACGTGCAAATATAATTATTCTCAAAGAAAAAGACAAAGGCAATTACCTCAACCAGCTTTCGGGGTTCTGGGGGTCGGTGCCTTTCCAGATCTGGAAATGGAGGAGGGTTTCGCCGGCTATGGTGTCGACCGTGCCGATGACGTCGCCGGTCTTGACTTTGTCGCCAGGCTTGACGGAGACAGCGCCGAGCTTGCAGTAGAAGGAGAAGTAGCCTCCGTGCTGGACGAGAACGCACTTGTTGTAGCCGGGCATTATGACTATCTGGCGCACTTCGCCGTCAAAGACGGCCTTGACCTTCGTGCCGGGATTCACGGCTATGGTGATGCCGTTGTTGAACGGCAGCTTGACGCTCTTGAAGACGGGGTGGTTGTGCTGGCCGAACTTGTCGGTCACGGGGCCTTCGGCAGGCCAGGGCAGCTTGCCCTTGTTTTGGGAGAACTCCTTGTCCAGCTTCACGTCCACGGGCTTTGTCTTGCCGCCCTTGCCTTTGCCGGCAGAGCGGATGATGCGCTCTATCTCGCGGTTGAGGTCTTCCACCTGCTTCTTCTTCTGGGCCAGCTCTTTCTGGTACTTGTTCTGCTGCTTCTTGAGGCTGCTGACCAGGTCGGCCGCCTGGGATTCCTCCTTCTTCAGGGAGTTCATCTCCTTCACCCTCTCGGAGCGCACCTTCTGGGCCTGGGCCTTTATCTGCTCGAGCTTGGCGGTTTCCTCCTCGAGCTCGGCCTTGGCCTTCTGGATCCTGGCCGCCTGGACGTTCATCTGCGAGGAAAGGCCGCGCAGGTAGCCGGTGCGGCGCCAGGCCTGTCCAAGGTCCTCACTTGCAAGGATATACATATACCAGACCTTGGCGTCGCGGTTGCGGTAGGCGTTGCGCACTAGGCGTGTGTAATATGCCGACAGGGTGTCGAGCCGGCCCTGTATCCTGTCTATTTCCTTCTGCTTGGCGGATATTTTCCCGGAGAGGGCCTTGATTTCCCTGTCGCTCTCGGCTATGAGTTCCTTGCGGTTGCTGACCTTCTTCTGCACCAGGCTAAGGGACGCCATCGCGCCGGAACTCTTCTTCTTCGTCTCGGCCAGCTGCTTGTCGATTATGGCTATTTCCTTCTGAAGCCTGGCCTTCTTGTCCTCCTGGGCCCTGGTGTTCTGGGCAAAGAGGGAGGGGACCAGTGCGGCCGACAGCAACAATATGAGAGCGAGGCGTTTCATTCTTCTTCGTCTGAGGAAGCCTTGTTCTGGGCCTGGGTCCGGTAGACCTTGGCGAGGTCGGTTTCGCCGAGCACTTCCAGCACGCGGGCATAGTGGCTGAGAATTACGGCGCTGTCCTTGCCTCCATAGAGCATTGCGTGCTTGAATATGGGCTTGGCCTCGGCGTCCTTGCCCTGCAGGTGGAGGATCCAGCCGAGGGTGTCGAGATAGGTCGCGTTGTCGGGCTCCTGCTCAACCGCCTTGCGGCTCATCTTGGCCGCCTGGCCCAGCATCTTGCCCGAAAGGGCCAGATAGTAGGCGTAGTTGTTCAGCACGGGGGCATATGAGGGGTTGATTTTCAGGGCTTTCTTGTAGGATTTGTAGCACTCGCCGTCCTTGCCGAGTTTGTGGTAGGCGTCGCCTTTTATCGTGTGGGCTGCGATGCATATGGCGCTGTCCTTCGGGGCGGCTGCGAGCATCCTGTCGCAGACCTTGATCATCGCTTCGTAGTCCTTGAGGTTGTAGGAGGCCGAAGATACGAATTCGAGGAGACGCACTTCGCGGGGGAAGCGCGCATATGCCTTTTCGGCCTCGGCGATTACCTCTTCATAGCGGCCAAGGGAAGTCAGCAGCTGGAGCTTCGTGACTGTGGCTCCTACATCGTCGGGATTAGCCTCGGCATAGGCTCCGAACAGCTCGAGGGACTTGTCCTGGCGGCCTGTCTGGTAGTACCATATGCCGGCTCCGGAGACCACGGCGCTGTCGAGCGGGTGCCTGGCAACGGCGGTGTTCCAGACGGTGTCGAGCTGAGGGGTGAAGGTGCGCAGGAAATGGGGGTCGCTGTGCTGCATCAGCTGGACCATATAGTCAGCCTTGGCGGCTCCCTGGGCAGTCTCGTTGTCCATAAGGGAATGCAGGGCGCGGAAGAATTCCGGATAGCGGCGGGTCATCCTCAGGGCCTCGGCCTTTCCCAGCTGGGCCGGAGCGAAGTCCTTGTCAAGGGCGAGGGCCTCGTCGTAATATGCCAGGGCGAGCGAGTCGTTGAACATCCCCATCTCGTGTTCGCCCAGCATCGACAGGACCTGCGGGGAGGCATATTCCTCACTGTATTCCTTCAGCACTGCAAGGGCGTCTTCCTGCTTCTGCTGCTGGAGGAGGATGCGGTAGCGGGTCATTACCGAGGGGTCTGTCTTGCCGGCGAGGGCGTCGATTTCGTCAAGCATATCCAGGGCCTTGGCATTGTCGCCTTCGCGAAGGTACAGGTTGACAAGCTGGTAGTAGGCGTCGGTCTTGCGGGGGAAGTCCCGGGCGAGTTTTTCATATTCCGCCGTGGCGAGCTCGTTTTCGCCTCGCATAAGGTAGAACACCGCAAGGCGGTCGCGGTACCAGTAGTTGGTGCTGTCCAGCTGGATGGCCTTCTTCATAAATTCCACCCCGTCGCCCTTGAAGATGTAGCCTTTCTGCTCCAGGGCCATACGGGCCATCGCGGCATAATACCACGCGGCGTCGTTGCCCGGTTCCTGCGAGGCCAGGGATGTGGCAAGTTTCAGGGCGGTGGCGAAATCTCCCTCACTGTACTTCTGGGCAACCGTGGAAATGGCTCCGTTCTGGGCCAGGCACACGGACCACGCCAGCAGTGTGGCGGCCAATATTGACACTAATCTTTTCATCAGTTTCATCTACATTACAAAAATAGTACATTTTTTCTTAACTTTGGGGAAAATTGTGTGGAATATCGGATATTGCGAATGCAACGTTCAGGCGACAAAATGCATCTTATATCCCGGGAAGCAGAAAGAAAGGACTCCCGCGAGGCTCTCTCTCCCGAGCAGCGGCTCATCGAGCTCTGCAAGCAGGGTGACAGGGCGTCCCAAAAACGTATCTATGACAGTCTGGCGCCCAAGATGTTCGCCATCTGCATAAGGTATATGGGAAACAGGGACGATGCCGAGGACATCCTTCAGGAAGGGTTCGTAACCCTTTTCCAGAAGATCGGTTCATTCTCGGGGGAAGGTTCTTTCGAAGGCTGGGCCCGTAAGATTTTTGTCAACACCGCCCTTATGTCCCTTCGGAGGACGGACGCGCTCAAATTGAGCGACGACATCTCCGAGGCCTGGGGAGTCACGAGCGAAAGCGCCTCGCAGATCCAGACCATAGGCTATAAGGAGTTGATGAAACTTATCGCGGACCTCCCGGCCGGCTACAGGACGGTCTTCAATATGTATGTTATTGAAGGCTACACCCATAAGGAGATCGGAGACGCCCTCGGCATAAGTGACGTCACGTCCCGGTCCCAACTGCAGAGGGCAAGGACCATACTGCAGGAAAAGATAACGGAATTGTATGGAGAACAACAAGGATAACGAGTTCGACCTTTACGTTCGGTCGATTATGGAAAACGCCACGGAGGAAGTTCCTCCGCGCGTGTGGGAGAAGTGCGAGGCGGCGCTCGGAGCACCGGCTGTGAAGCCGGCGCCCGCAAGGCTCCGCTGGCCCTGGTTCCTTGTGCCTGCCGTTGCAGCCGCAGTGGCAGCGATTGTGTATGTAGGAGTGCCCCGCCAGGGTGGTTCACCCGCTTTGGTAGCAGAAGTCGGGCCTGCGGAAATAATTGTGGATGAGGCGGTTCCCGCCGTAGTGCCGCAGGATGAGGTGGTTCCCTCCGCGCTGCCTTCCAAGGCCGCCCCGGTAGTCTCCAGGCCGGCTCCGAAGGCTTCTGCGCCTGTGGTGTCAGATGTCCCGGAGCTCTCTTCCGAGACTGAGAAAGTTCCGGCCCAGATTGAGGAGCCCCAGCAGGCCGTCCAGAGCCAGGAAGCTCCTGCCTCGCAGGCCCAGCCCTCCTCAGAGCCCAAGGCTTCTGAAGAAAGCGTTTCCGCCCCGCAGACCGAGGACCCCTTCGCCCGGATGGAATGGGAAGACAGCCGCAAGTCCTCCGGAAGGATGGACCTTGCCATAGGCGGTGAGATGTTCACCAACAACAACCCCTCCACAGTGCAGGGAAGCGGCATCAAGCGCGTTGCCTCCGGCACCGTTAAGCCCGTCACCCAGACCGGCAACAACTCGGTCTATGCGGTCCCCGTGTCCCTTGGCCTTGGCATCCGCTATTCCTTCACCGAGCACTGGGCGGTCGGCACCGGCGTGCAGTGGTCCATGATGGAGCGCACCTTCAAGGGCTACTACAAGAACGAGCCCTACTCCACCGACATCCACAACACCCTCCACTACATCGGCATCCCCCTGAACGTGTATTTCAACATCCTCCAGGGCAAACGCGTGAGCCTGTATTGCTTTGCGGGCGGCGCTTTTGAGAAGGGTATAAGCAGCAACTTCCGCATCCCCACCACGGACGGCATAGTCAACCATCACGAAGGCATCGACGGCGTCCAGTGGTCAGCCGCGGCAGGTCTGGGATTCCAGTTCGCCATCACCCCGCTGGTGTCCATCTACCTCGACCCTTCCCTGCGCTACTACTTCCCCTGCGGCCAGCCGATCAGCATCCGCACTCAGCAGCCGCTTATGATGGGCTTCGAGGCCGGTTTGAGGTTTAATCTGTAAACACTTGATATTCAGGTTGGTTAAAACTAAGCTTAAAAAAATACAACCTGATAATATTCGTACGTAAGATAAGAAACGTACATTTGTGGTGAAAGTCCCCGATTCTTGGTGAAAGATTTCGGGGACTTCCTTTTTATGCCTTACTTTGGGAAAAACGCTTTCGCACTATGAGAAAAGTCCTGTTTTTCCTCCTCCTGTTGTCCACCTGCACCCGAATCACCGACCATCCCAGCGGGCGGCTGTGGGGCGTGACCGAAAGGGCCCCCGTCCAGGAGCAGCCGTATGTCCAGGCAGAAGGCGACACCGTGGCATATGTCCTTGCCGTGGAATATCCCGAAGGGGCTCCCTGGCAAATGTTCGGAGAATACTCCGCCTGCCATCTTTCGGTTTTCGCTTCGCAGAAAAAGATAATCTCCGTCCCGGCCGGGGAGGGGACGTCCCTGGTCCCCTCGACGGACCGCAACCGGCTTGTCGGAGGCCATCTCTACAGCTACGCCTTCGTGGGCGTGGACACCATTATATATAAAGACGGCGAGGAACTCTTCCGATATCCCCTTTGGGAGTTCCTCCGGGGGTTCGCGGTCACGCCGGAAGGGGTATATACCCTCGGCCAGGGAGCCTCGTATGACGGTTTTTCCCTGCGGCTGGATGGTCTGGAACTCTTTTCTCGTTCTTCCGGCACCATCGTCGGGGAGGAGGATTTCACGGCTAGGTCGGAGGGGGCGCTTTTCCGCACGGACGAGGACTTTTCCTTTGGATATATGTCCACGGACGGGGACTTCTACATAGTCAGGGGTCTGTTTCCGGAGGTGGTTTCCTTTCAGGATGACGTAGATAAAGTCCTGGACGTCAAGTATATAGATAATGAATATTATGTGGCGGCGCTTCGCCGTGACGGGCGCCTGGGGGTGTATGCCGGCGGAAAGCGGAAGATAGTCTTCGACCTGAACGACTCCAAGGCCATCCATTCCGCCTGCCTTCTGAGCCAGGCCGGGCGGATATTCCTCAAGGTCCATTTCCATCTTCCCGACTCAGGGGAGCGGCTCTACGTCTGGGACCTTAGGGGCAATGCCGTGTTCCGTTCGGAGTCGTCCGTGTGGCTGTATATGGAGGATGCCTCCCTGTTCTGGTATGGCTTCCCCGGGGACGACTGGGAATATGAGGGCGCCGCGAAGATTCCGCTCTCCAGCGTCGGAGACAGGCTCTACAGCCCGCGCTGCGCGGTTCTTCGCGACGGCCACCGGTATGCAGCCGTGACGGCAACGGACAACCTGATGTACCCGTATCTGCTTCGCGACGGGCGTCGTCTGGCCATAGCCGTGAACGGCTATTTAATTGACATAGAAGTAATTCCATAGATATGCTAATCAATATTTTCGGGGGCAAGTGCATAGGGATAGATGCAGTGCCCGTGACCGTTGAGGTCGACATCAGTAACGGAATAGGGATCCACCTCGTGGGTCTGGGGGATACGGCGGTGAGGGAAAGTCTCCTGCGCATCGTCACCGCGCTGCAGTCCATCGGGATGAGGCTGCCTGGAAAGCGTACGGTCATAAACCTGGCGCCTGCCGATATGCACAAGAGCGGCAGCGGCTATGACCTGCCCATTGCCCTCGGGGTGATTGCCGCCTCGGGGCAGTGCGAGCTGCCGCTGCTTGATAAGTATCTGATAATGGGCGAGTTGGGCCTCGATGCCTCGCTGCGCTATGTCCCGGGAGCGATTCCCCTGGCGGAACTTGCGGCAAGGCGGGGCCTTGAAGGGTGCATTTTCCCGAAGTCCTCGGCGCTGGAAGCCATAAACTACACAGGGACAAAGGTATATGGCGTCTCCACCCTTCCTCAGGTGTTGGAAATTCTCTCCGGAGCCGTGACGGCAGCCTCATACGAAGCCGCCGTCTACCGGTCCGAGATAAAGGAGGAACGGCCGGCCATTGATTATATGGATTTTTCGGAGATAATAGGCCAGGACGCCGCCAAGCGCGGCCTTGAGATTGCGGCCGCAGGTGGACACAACGTGATTATGATCGGTTCTCCAGGCAGCGGTAAGAGCTCGCTGGCGAAGGCGCTGGCCGGAATCCTGCCGCCGATGACTCCCCAAGAGGCCCTTCTCACCAGCAAGATATATTCGGTGGCGGGCAAGGGCGGGTTCCGCTATGGACCTTCGTGCCCGCGGCCGTTCCGTTCGCCGCATTACAGCGCATCCCTGCCCGCCATAGTGGGTGGTGGAAACGGGGACAATATCCTTCCCGGCGAAGTGTCGCTTGCCCAGAACGGAGTCCTCTTTATGGACGAGTTCGCCCAGGTGCCGAAATCGGTCTCCGAGGCCCTCCGGGGGCCGCTCGAAGACAGGAAGGTGTCCATATCCCGCCTCCGCAGCCGTGTGGAATATCCCTGCTCCTTTATGCTTGTGGCGGCGACCAATCCCTGCCCCTGCGGCTACTACGGCGAAGGGGACCGATGCACCTGCACCGTAGGGCAGCGGAATGCCTACCTCTCCCGCCTGTCCGGCCCGATTATGGACAGGATAGACATTCAGCTGTGGATGCATTCGGTCGATGCCAGGAAGCTGGTGGACAGACCGAAGGGGGAGTCATCGGCGCAGGTTGCGGCCAGGGTGCTGGCGGCGCGTGAAATCCAGGCGGACCGCTTTGCCTTCGAGCAGATCAGCACCAATGCGGAGATGTCCTCCAAGCAGATGACCAGATTCTGCCATCTCGACGACCCGTGCAAGGACACCCTGGAGAATATCATCAACCGTCTCGGCCTTTCGGCCCGCGCCTTCTCCCGGGTCGTCAAGCTCGCCAGGACTATCGCCGACCTCGAAACCGTCGCCAGCGCTGCCACGACCCCTTCACCTATCCGTCCACACCATCTTCTCGAAGCCGCCGGCTACCGCTTCCTCGACCGCCGCGACGTCCTCGAATTGGGAAAATAGTGTCGGTCTAGGCCTCCCAGCCCAGGAGGCGGGAGCCGTCGGGGCGGGGAGTGATGGACACGCGGAGGGTCTCTTCCGGGAGGAGGTCCTCGATGTTCTCGGGCCATTCCATCAGGCAGAGGGCGCCGCTGTCAAGGTAGTCGTAGAGGCCTATGTCGAGGGCTTCTTCGAGCTTGGTAATGCGGTAGAAATCAAAGTGATAGATGGGCTCGCCGGTGCCGGAGCGGTACTCGTTAACTATGGCGAAGGTGGGGGAACTGACGGCATCCTCGCGCACTCCCAGCGCCTTGCAGATCGCGGTGGTGAAGGTCGTCTTGCCTGCGCCCATCGGGGCGTAGAAGGCAACGAGGTTGTTGTTGCCTATCGCCTGGAGGAACTCCCTGGCTGCCCTGTCCAGGTCCTGAAGGTCCCGAATTAGAATTTCCTTTTTCATTTTCGAAATAATGCGAACATTGCTGAGCCGCTGCCGGACATCGCGGCATAGACGGCGCCTTCGTCATAGAGCTGGCGCTTGATGGCCTCCAGAGCGGGATGAGCGGCGAAGACGCTGGGCTCGAAGTCGTTGACCAGCAGGTCTTTCCACTGCTCCACAGGCTTCTGGAGCACCTGCTCCAGGGGAAGCATTTCTGATGTGGACGCGCCATCGGCAAACCTGGGACGGACACCCCTGTAGGCCTCGGCCGTCGAGACTGCAATTCCCTCGGGAACTACCACGCGCAGCTCATAGCCTTCGAGGTCCAGATTCCACGGGGTGAGGATTTCACCGCGGCCGCGGCCTATCATCGGACGGTTGTGGACGAAGAAGGCGCAGTCGCTGCCAAGGCTGGCGGCATATGTGGCAAGTTGCTCTTCGCCAAGGCCCAGACCGGCTATTTCGGAAAGCATCCCAAGCGCAAAGGCGGCATCGGCAGAGCCGCCGCCAAGGCCGGCGCCCACGGGGGAGCCCTTCTCGAGGAATATCTTCACGGGAGGCAGGGAGTAGTCGGAGGCAAGGGCATAATAGGCCTTGACCGTGAGGTCTTTAAGCGGATCCCAGTCCACGCCTTCCTTTCGGACGATGGTAATCATCACCTTGCCGTCCGGGGAAATCGCCTGGGCTGCGTTGCCGTAGCGGGCGAAAAGCGAGGCGGAAGTCTCGCTCCAGCCATCGCCGGGGATTATCTCGAGCGTGTCGTGCAGTCCGAAGTACGGGACGAAAAGGGTCTCGAGGTCGTGATAGCCGTCAGGGCGTCTGCGAAGGACGCTCAGTCCGAGGTTTAGCTTTACGTTCGGATAGGTTATCATCGCTGAACTATGCTTCTTATGGCGGCTTCCAGCTCGGCTGCCAAGGCGTCGGAGTCGGGCAGGGAAGCCAGGACGGGAGAAAGGAACGATATGAGCTGCAGGACTTTAGCTTCGCTTTCGGGGATGCCGCGCGAGCGCATATAGAACAGCTCGTCTTCGTTCAGGCTGCCGGCTGTGGCTCCGTGCGAGCACTTCACGTCGTCGGCATATATCTCCAGCTGGGGCTCGGTGCTCACTTTGGCTTCGCGGCTCAGGAGGATATTGCGGCTCTGCTGGTAGGCCTCGGTCTTCTGGGCGCCGGGGGCAACGATGATGGTGCCGTTGAAGGACACCCTGGAGGTCCCGCCGGCTATGCCCGTGAATATCTGGTCGGAAGTGCAGAAGGGGACGCGGTGCCGGACCACAGTGCGCACCGACACTTTCTCGGACGAGCCGCACACATACAGCCCGGCCAGGCGCAGTGAAGCTCCTTCGCCGGTAAAGTCCACATTCACAGTAAGATCCGCAGACACGCCGGGGAGGATGACCAGGGTGATGTCTGTGACCGATCCGGCCCTGGCCTCGATGGATATGTCCTGGGCGCTGTCTCCCGGCCTGAGGATGAAGACCTTGCGCAGGGAGTCAGTCACGGCAGTGCCGCTTACGGGGACGTCTATATAGTGTCCGGGCATACTCTAGAAGCTGTCAAATCCTTGTGTCTCAATTATATCCACTATCTCGCGGCCGCCGGTGCGAACTATCTTGCCGGCCTTGAGCACGTGCACTACGTCGGGTTCCACGTAGTCCAGGAGCTTCTGGTAGTGGGTGATTATGATGGCCGACTTGGAGGGCGAACGCAGGGCGTTCACCCCTTCCGCCACGATCTTGAGGGCGTCCACGTCCAGGCCGCTGTCGGTCTCGTCCAGGATGGACAGCGCAGGGTCGAGCATAGCCATCTGGAATATCTCGTTACGCTTCTTCTCGCCTCCGGAGAATCCCACGTTGACCTCCCTCTTGGCGAACTCCGGTTTCATCTTGACGAAGGCCATCTTCTCGCGCATAAGCTTCAGGAAATCAGCGCCTTTCAGGGGTTCGAGACCTTCGGCTGCGCGCTTGGAGTTGATAGCTGTCTTCATAAACGAAGTGATGCTCACCCCGGGAATCTCTATGGGATACTGGAACGAAAGGAATATGCCGGCCCAGGACCTCTGCTCTGGCGACATCGCCAGAAGGTCACGTCCCAGGAACTCTATGCTCCCCTCGGTCACGGTGTATTGCGGCTTTCCCGCCAGCACTGCAGACAGGGTGCTCTTGCCCGCACCGTTCGGCCCCATCACGGCGTGGATTTCGCCGGGCTTTATTTCGAGGTCGATTCCGTGGAGGATCTCTTTCCCTTCGACTGCGGCGTGAAGGCCGGATATTTTCAGTAACTCTCTACTCATATCTTCTTTTTATACAGTTTCGCCCAGCTCACCAGCGACCACAGTCCGTTGCCGAGGTAAAGGGCGCAGACGATAGGCATAAATATATGTCCCACAGACAGATGCAGGATTATCTGGGCTATGTTCACAACCAGCCAGGCTATCCAGCAGTCCCACTTCTTCATAGCGGAAAGTAGCTGGGCCAGCAGAATCAGCACGGTCACGCAGGAGTCCAGGTAGGGGTGAGGGTCGGCCGGGAACAGCGAGTCCAGGGTCCATCCCCAGAGCCCGGCGATGAGGAACACCGACAGGATGCATAGCAGCCTTTCCGGCCAGCCGAGCATACTGACTTTCAGCGCTTTCTCGTCGGCGGCGCTTTCCTCGCCCGAGCGCGGATGAGTCCACCGCCAGTGCCCAAGGACATTGATGGCCAGTGAGACCGGCTGCAGCAGCAGGCTGGCATAGAGGTTCTTGTTCCAGAACATCAGGAACAGTGCGGCGGTATACAGATACCCCACCCAGAAGTTATATTTGGAATTGCGTCCAGCCAGGAATACGCAGGTCAGGCCAAGCAGCGAAGTGACGAGGTCGATCACCAGGACCGGCCTGTCACCGCCGAGGGTGAACAGCGCTGTGTTGATCCATTCCATCATCCTACAGAACCTTCAAGTGACACCTGCAAAAGCTTCTGCGCCTCCACCGCGAACTCCATCGGCAGGCGTGACAGGACTTCTTTTGCATATCCGTTAACTATCAGTCCCACAGCGTCTTCCGGGCTGATTCCACGCTGGTTGCAGTAGAACAGCTGGTCCTCGGAAATCTTCGAGGTGGTGGCCTCGTGCTCCACCGTGGCCGTGGGGTTCTCGCTCTTTATGACAGGGAAAGTGTGGGCCCCGCAGGAGGAGCCTATCAGGAGGCTGTCGCACTGTGAGAAGTTGCGGGCGCCTTCCGCTCCTCTCATCATCCTCACCAGGCCTCGGTAGCTGTTCTGGCTGTGGCCGGCGGATATGCCTTTGCTCACAATGCGGCTGCGCGTCCCGGCGCCGATATGTATCATCTTCGTGCCGGTGTCCGCCTGCTGGAAATTGTTGGTGACGGCCACCGAGTAGAACTCCGACGAGGAGTTGTCGCCGCGAAGGATGGTCGAGGGATATTTCCAGGTTATGGCGGAGCCCGTCTCCACCTGGGTCCAGCTCAGATGCGCTCCGCTGCCCTTGCATATTCCCCTCTTGGTCACGAGGTTAAGTATGCCGCCGCGGCCCTGGGCATCGCCGGGATACCAGTTCTGGACGGTGCTGTATTTCACGTCGGCGTCCTTCTCCACTATGATTTCCACCACTGCCGCGTGGAGCTGGTTTTCGTCCCTCATCGGGGCGGTGCAGCCTTCCATATAACTTACCGACGACCCTTCGTCCGCCACTATCAGCGTCCTCTCGAACTGCCCTGTGCCTGAGGCGTTTATGCGGAAATAGCTCGACAGGTCCATAGGGCATTTAACCCCTTTGGGGATGTAGCAGAAGGAGCCGTCGCTGAAGACCGCGGAGTTGAGGGCGGCGTAATAATTGTCGCCGGCGGGAACCACCGAGGCGAGGTACTTCCGCACCAGGTCGCCGTGTTCGCGGACGGCTTCGGAGAAGGAGCAGAATATGATGCCTTTCTCTGCGAGGGTCTTGCGGAAGGTCGTCGCCACCGAGACTGAGTCGAAAACGGCGTCCACCGCCACCACTCCGGCGAGTGCCTTGCGCTCGCGAAGGGGAATGCCCAGCTTCTCGAATGTCTTCTCCAGTTCGGGGTCTATCTCCTTTGGCCTGTCGGCGTTCTTCTTGGGGGCGGCGTAGTAGATAATGTCCTGAAAATCAATCGACGGCATATCCAGATGGCCCCAGGTGGGAGGGGTCATGGCCAGCCAGCGCCTGAAGGCGTCGAGGCGGAAGTCAAGGAGCCACTGCGGCTCTCCCTTGAGGGCCGAAATGGTGCGGATTATGTCCTCGCTGAGCCCCTTCGGGACGAATTCCTGCTCGACCTTCGTCACGAATCCTTCCTTGTATTCTCCCGAAGTGAACTGCTCTATCGATTTGTCCATATTACAGCATTCTTGTCAGGTCGGCAAGCACTATCGCAGTCATCGCTTCCACGATGACGGGGGTGCGCAGGGCTATGCACGCGTCGTGGCGCCCCGGGATCTGCAGGGTGCATATCTCACCGGTCGCGAAATTGAATGTCTCCTGGGCCTTGCCTATGCTCGAAGTGGGCTTGAAGGCGGTGCGGAACACAATGGGATTTCCGTTGGTTATGCCGCCGTTCACTCCGCCGGCTCCGTTCTTGGAGGGGTGGACGTTGATGTGGAGCTTGAGCCCGCTGCTGTCGGCCGTGTCGAAAGGGTCGTTGTGCTCGGAGCCCTTCATCGCCGCTGCCCTGAAGCCGTCGCCGAATTCGATGCCGCGGACGCCAGGGATGGCGAATATGGCGTGGGATATGAGGGACTCCACCGAGTCGAAGAACGGCTCGCCAAGGCCGGCCGGCACATTGGTGACGCGGCATTCGACGATTCCGCCCACGGAGTCTTTCTCACGGATGGCCTCGTCCAGGACGTCCTTCCATATCTCAGAGGCTCCGGGTGTGTCCTTTTCCTCTATGCCTCCGTCAGGCAGGGCCTCTTCGCGGTATGATGCGAGGGCGTCTTCGCGGGACACTCCGCCCACTTCGACCAGCTCAGCACTGACCTTGTAGCCAATCATTTTCTTGGCTACAACGCCGGCTGCCACTATCGGCAGGGTGAGCCTTCCGGAGAAGTGGCCGCCGCCGCGCGGGTCGTTGAAGTCGAGCCATTTGATGCTGGCGGTGTAGTCTGCGTGGCCGGGGCGGGGCATATCGCCGAAGAGCTTGTAGTCGCCCGAGCGGGTGTTACGGTTGCGGAAGATTATGCTCAGCGGCGCACCAGTGGTGAAGCCGTTGTAGACTCCGCTGAGGATTTCGGGGGCGTCGTCTTCCGTGCGGGGGGTTGTCCCCTTGGGACCGCTTTTGCGGCGGGATATGTCCCCTGCGAAATCCTCTTCGCTAAGGGGAATACCGGGCTGGACGCCGTCCAGCACCACGCCTATGGCCTCACCGTGGGATTCCCCGAATATGGAAACCCTGAATTTGCGTCCGAACGTATTCATAGCTTTTCGAAAGTCTTGAGGAAGGTGGGGAAGGATTTCTCCACGCATTTTTCATCATCTATCTCAATGGGGCCGTCGGCTCCCAGCGAGGCAACCTTCAGGGCCATAACCATACGGTGGTCGCCCCAGGAGGTGTATTTGCCTCCGCGAAGGAGGGTGCCGCCCAGCAGGCGCTGGGTCAGGGAGTGGCCCTGGATTATCAGCTTGTCGCCGCGGATGGAGGCGGGGACGCCCATCTGCTGGAGCATTTCGGCTATCGCGGAGCCGCGGTCGCTTTCCTTGTTGGCCAGGCGGCCGACTCCGGCGATGCGGGTCGTGCCCTGGCAGAAGGCGGCGAGAACCGCCAGGATGGGGAAGAGGTCGGGGCAGTTGCCGGCATCCACGTCGAAGCTCATCAGAGGGGCTTTCTGCACGTGTATGGCTTCGCCGTCTTCGTCTTCGGAGAGGCTGGCTCCGGCCTCGGTGAGGATATCCAGGATGCTGATGTCCGCCTGCAGCGAGGAGGTGTCAAGCCCTGAGAGAGAGGCCTTTCCGAATATGGCTCCGGCCACCAGGAAGTTGGCGGCGCTGCTCCAGTCGGCTTCGATTTCCATATCGGCGGCCTTGTAGTGCTGGCCGCCCTTGATGCGGAAGACTATCCTGTCGCACAGGTCCCAGTCGTGGGTCTCGATGAACTCGTCGTCGCCTTCCATCTCGCTGTCTATGCGTATGCCGAACTTTTTCAGAACGTCCACTGTCATAAAGAGATAGGGGATGCTCTTGGGGCTGTTGACATAGAGCGTCGTGTCCTTGTCGCACAGGGGAAGGGCGGCCAGAAGGCCGGATATGATCTGGGAGCCGTCGACTCCGGATATTTCCACTTCGCCGGGGATGAGACGCCCGTCCACGCGGATGGGGACCATATCGGCGGAAATCTTCACTCCGAAGCTGCGCATTATCTCCGGGGAGCCCTTCAGGGGCCTTTGCAGCAGGGTCTTTTCGCCGGTTATCTGCACCGGACCGTTGCCCAGCTGGGACATCAGGGGAATCATCAACCGGGTAAGGAATCCCGATTCGCCGGTGTGGAGGGTGCCGGGGGGAAGGCAGCCTGTGGAGGCGCCTATGCCTTTGATTGTCAGTTTGTTGCGGGTTATGGATATGTCGGCTCCGAGGGCCCTGGCTACGTTGATTGCGGCCTGGTTGTCGCCGCAGGGGGAATAGCCGCGCAGGGTGGAGGTGCCGTTGGCGAGGGCCGCCGCGATGATGGCCCTCTGGGCGAAGCTCTTCGAGGCGGGCATACGGAGGGTGTTGCCGGTGAAGAGCCGGGCGTCGCCGTATATGGCATCGGCCATTTCGTAGTAGGTCCACTGGCCAGGGGCGGCTGCTTCCTTCGGGCTGAGGGCGGCGTAGGTGAACGGGGCTCCCTTGCGAAGGCAGTCCATCCTGGTCTGGCGGCCTTCTTCGCCCATACAGAATGCAATCAGGCGGGCGGGCTCGAAGTCGTTGTAGAGCGCCATAACCCTTGCGCAGTCGCTCTGGGACTTTGCGGTCGTGACTATCTTAATCACCTCTGCGCCAAGGTGTTCGCATTTTTCCACTATGGCTTCCAGGGCGGTGGATGAGTCGGTGCCTTCCCAGTCGTGGAAGGAGCGGATGAGGGTGGTGCCGCATTCGCGGGCCTCGCGCCTGATGCGCTTGCTCATCATCGCGGGGGCTTCCAGCTCGAGGTCTACATATGAGGCGCCGGCCTGGATGGCCTTTATCAGCTTGGCTTCGGCCACGCTGGCGGGAACTGCCTCGGATATGCGGCAGGTGGCTACCAGGGGGGTGTCAGAGTCGGTGAAGAGTTCGTCTATCTCATCCTGGCTGAGGTCACAGCTGTCGAGGCGGATTTCGGCCATCTCTATCGCCGGATTGTCCAGGATGTCGTAGATGCCGTCAATATCGCGGTTCTGTATTGTCGTGCAAATCATATTTGCATTATGTTTCCAATTTTTAAATCTCTTTGTATTACGGAGCCGATTGCGGCGGGGACGATGAAATGGATGATGTCGCCTTCGGCTTTTTTGTCGTTTGACATCACCTGGGCCATCTGCTCCAGGGTGTAGGGGCATTCGGTCGGGAGGCCGCAGGCCGTGAAGTCGGCGATGAGCCTCGCGGTGAGGCTGGTGCTTTCTGCCAGGCGGGAGGCATGGATGATGCCCATCGCGACCGCTTCGCCGTGGGCTATCGAGCCGCCGGAGAGCTTCTCGATGGCGTGGGCGAAGGTGTGGCCGAGGTTGAGGTTGCGGCGCTCGCCGGCTTCGAACTGGTCCCGGCCCACTATTTCGGCCTTGACAGCCGCGGCCTCGAAGATCAGCTCACCAAGGGACTGGTGCATCCGGAAGGCTTCTTCGGGAGTGATGGCGTCGGGGTCGATGTTATTGATATCCGTCAGGAGCGCGACGGCCTTGGCGTAGTTGCCTTCGTCCTTGATAATGAAGGACTTGAGCATTTCGGCGGCGCCGCACAGGAATTCCCTTCGGGGGAGGGTCTCCAGCACCTCGGGGCAGATATATGTGAATTCAGGCTGGCGGATTACGCCGAGCATATTCTTCAGGCCGTCGTAGTTGACTCCGGTCTTTCCGCCTATCGACGCATCGACCTGGGCAAGGAGGGTGGTGGGGATATATGCGAAGCGCACGCCGCGTTTGTATATGCTCGCTGCGAAACCGGCGAGGTCCGTGGTGATTCCGCCGCCGATGGCAAGCACCAGGCTGTTGCGGTCGGCGCCTTCTTCCAGGAGCCTGCCGCATATGGCAGTGACCGTGTCCATCGTCTTCTCCGCTTCGGCTGCGCGGATGCCGGTGATGGATTTGATCCTGCCTCCCAGCAACTTACGGCGATGGCAGCCCCCGCCGCCGTGGCAGCAATGGTGCTCCTCGCCTTCTTCGTGATGGCAATGATGCTCTGCGCCTTCCTCGTGGTGGCAATGATGTTCTGCGCCTTCTTCGTGGCAGCAGTGATGTTCCTCGCCTTCCTCGTGATGGCAGTGGTGTTCTGCGCCTTCTTCGTGATAGCAGTGGTTCTGCTCCCGGGCGTCCTCGTCCAGGGCCGTAACTGCCTGGGCTACAGCGATTGCGAAGGGTGAGACGTTGCCGTCGCACACCATATGGATCTCATTATATCCTTTAAGGTATTCGGCCACGGAAGCCAGTTCCTGACCGAAAATGACGCGGCTTATGACCTTGCCGCCGGAGGTAATCTCTATCTCTTTTTGCATAGAATGCAAATATAGCTATTCTTGCGGATTATTACAACCGGCGGTAGGACGGATGCTAGAGTTTTTCGATGATATCTCTGAGCAGGGCGTTGAAGTCGATGACGCGGTCGGGCTTGGGGGAGTAGCCCAAGATGACGACGACAAGTTCCTTCGAAGGGATGATATAGATTTGCTGGCCGTCGTGACCGACGCAGCTGTACATATCCGAGGGCACGTCGGGGCAGGCGCCGCCCTTGTTGAGCCAGAAGAAGGCGCCATAGCCGCCTTTGCTGTTGGAGGCAGGGGTCCTGGTGAAGTCGACCCAGCCTTCGGGGAGGATGCGCTCGCCCCCGACCACGCCGTCATCCAGGAACATCTGCCCGAAGCGGGCATAGTCGCGGGCGGTCACGTACAGGTACGAAGAGCCGACGGGGGTGCCGCTCATATCCGGCTCGAAGCAGGCGCCGTTAATGCCCAGCGGGGCGAAGAGGCGTTCGCGGATATATGCGAGGAACTCCTCGTCGCAGGGGAACAGTCCGCGCAGGTAGCGCATCACGATATTCGTGCTGCCGCTGGAATAGTACCAGTGCGTACCGGGTTCATATTCAAGGGGTTTCGACTGTGCGAAGAGGCCCATATCCTTTTCGCAGTGGAGCATTACGTTCACGTCGGAGCGGTTGCCGTAGTTCTCGTTCCATTGCAGGCCGCTCTGCATCTGCATCAGGTCCCGCAGCGTTATGGCCTTGCGGCCGTCGTTCTGCCACTCGGGGATGGGGAGCGGGGCGTTTATGTCAAGCATCCCGTCGCCCTGCATAATGCCGATAAGGGCGTTGGTGAAGCTTTTGCCCATACTCCAACTGAGGAGGCGGGTGCCGGCGGATATGCCTTTGCCATACCTTTCGGCGACTATGCCGCCTTTGTGCAGGACCACCAGGGCGAAGGGCGTGCCGTTATATGCCTTGTCGTCCACGAAGGCTTTTGCGATGGGCTCCAGGGATGCGCACAGGGCGGAATCTCCCTTCTGGAGGGTCTCGGGATAGGAGGTCTCCCTTTCCAGGGGGAAGTCGTCCGGAAGAGTCTTGGCTCCGCGCAGCAGGGTGACGCCGTAACCATCTCTGTATATGGCAGTTGATTTGCGCCAGAGGAAACGGCTGGTCACCGTCCTGGCGGCGGTGTCGACCTTGTTGGAGGTGAATTTTATGAACGAAAAGTTCAGGTCGAGCGCCTCCACGTCGGCCTGGTTCCTTCCGGAGACGAACACTGCCGATGCGAGGTTCTTTGCAGCATAGCCCGTGATGATGGGCATAAGGGTGTCGAGGTAGATGCATCCACCGATGATGGCGGCACCGAGCACCGCCGCAGCGATGCGTATGATTTTCTTAGCTTTCATACTTACAAAGATAAGAAATATATTTTGCTGTTTTGCAAAACTGTTGTACCTTTGCAGTCCATCCACTTGCCCGAGTGGCGGAATGGTAGACGCGCTGGACTCAAAATCCTGTGTCCTTAAAAGACGTGCCGGTTCGATCCCGGCCTCGGGCACGCGAACGACAAGCACCGTCGGCATTTCATTGCACTGCCAGTGATATGCCGACTTCTGTTTTTCATAGTAGGGCTTTCCCGGTCGTTCGCGCGCCCAAGGGCGCCTCTTATGAATGAGGGGGCGTACCCCCTCAAACTCCCCTGGGTCGGGCTGAGGCCCTCCGAGGTGCCGCACACCGACGGCATTTCATTGCACTGCCTTGGAGACTTACCAGAAAATGGGGTGTTTATTGGTAAGTGTCGGTGTCCTGAAGGGGGGACTTGCCAATAAACACCCCATTTTTTGGCAAGCCTCCTCTCGCTGTCTGGTTACAGACAAGCGTAGAAGCGTAAGCTTGACCGCAGAGGGAAGTGAGTTGTCCGAAAGAATCGGACAACAGAAGAAATATATTGCAATAATATTTTGTTTGTATTTATATTTGCATTATATTTGCATTGCTTAATAAACAAATATTGGCTTATGACATCTATGACTATCAGAGTGGATGAACAGTTAAAGAGAAACTTCGATATTCTCTGCGACCAGTTCGGACTCAGCAACAGCGCGGCCCTCAATATCTTTATGAAGGCGGTCGTGAGGGAGCGGCGGATTCCGTTTGAGATCAAGGCTGAATCGGAAGAGGAAATCCGTCAGAAGGGCTGGGCCGCATTCGAGAGGATGAGGGCGGCAGCCTTGGCTTCCGGCGCTGGAGATATGTCCCTGGATGAAATTAATGAGGAGATATCGGCGGTAAGGAATGGAAGGTAGTCTTTATGCGGTCATTGACACAAATGTGCTGGTATCCGCTTTGATAGCAACGAAGAAAGAGTCTCATCCCCTGACTGTTCTGGCAAATGTATTTGCAGGAACAATAACTCCTTTGTTCAATGACGAGATTATTAGTGAGTACCGTGATGTCCTATCGCGGGAGAAGTTCCATCTGGATCCGGCTGATATCGAAGATGCTATTAATGCCTTTCTCCGATATGGATTGAATCTTGAAAGGACTGAGGTTAAAGGAGAGGTCTTCCCTGACCCGAAAGATGTCGTTTTCTATGAAGTCAGGATGAGTAAGGAAGATGCGTATCTGGTTACAGGTAATATGAAGCACTTCCCAAAGAATCCTCTTGTGGTCACTCCGGCCGAGATGGTGGACATCTTGAGAGGAAGCCACTAACTGTCTCCTATCCCGAGAAGACTGCCCGTTTTGCGACCCCTGCTGAGTGCCAGGGAGTTATGAATGTGCCATACTGCAGAAACAGTATGGCACATCTGTAAGTGGCTGATAATCAACAGGGGTTGCGGAACGCCCCGGGCGGGCTGTCGGGAGCATCAGATCCGGGGCTTCTGGATGATGCGGAGGATCAGGGAGACGAAGTAGACGATGAGGCCGTAGAGGACGGGGATGAGGCTTACTTTGATGCCGCCGGCAAGGATGTTGGTTGCGACGTCATCGTGGCCGGATAAGAAATCCACGATCTGAAGCTGGCCGAGGAGGGTCCAGAATATGCTCACGGTCAGGGCCGCCTTGCCGATTTCCTCCACCCAGGCGGGGGCCTTCCAGGCGGCGAAGAAGAGCGCGATGAAAAGGAGGGTGATGATGATCATTCCGACAGGGCCGCCGGAGATGAAAAGCGTGAAGATGTCAGTCATGGCAATTCGTTTTTTAGGTTGGACTTTGGTTTCGGAATTCCTTGCTGCAAAGGTAGTCACTATCGTGGCAAAAATGCAAGGTAGAATCCCTGCAACCTCCTGTCAAATCCCCGCAAAGTGATTGAACTTCAAGCGATGATGCTTGATTTTGACGGAGAATGTGTATTTTTGCCTTCGGAATGAAGAAAGTCCTCATCATAGTCTCCTACTGGCTGGCCGCCATCATCCTGACGGCCCTTCTCCTGACTAGCCTTGACTATGGCTTGTGGACGGCCGCCGCGATGAGCCTGTCATTTCTCCCGGCCGCCATGGCGCTTTCCTTCTTCCTCCCGAAAGTGGAAAGGGCGCGCCAGGGGAAAAAGCGCATCCTCGACACCATATACATAGTCTTTGGCGTGATGCTGATGACCTTCCTGTTCATATACCTGTGGCAGTGGCTGTTCATCTCGTTGGGCTGGCTTGAAGGATGGGAGGTGTGGTCCATTCCATCAATGCTGGGCAATCCCGTCTTCGTAGCGGCCATCCTGGCTATCCTGGCATATGGATACTACCTTCTGGAAAAGTGGCTGGAAAGGAAGTACCCCTCGGAAAGCCTCATTACCTTTACGTCTGATTATAAGAAAGTTTCCCTGGCAAAAGAAGATATCCTCTATGTGGAATCGCGCGACTCGGAAGTGCTGATTATCGCCCGGGACGGCCATCAGTACCGCAACCGGAACGGCATCAGCCAGTGGGAAAACCTCCTCGGCCCCGGGTTCATCCGCACTCACCGCTCGTTCCTTGTCAATATGGCCGATGCATCCCTCCAATCCCCGGATTCCATATCCATCGCCGGGCACACTATTCCCATATCGCGCAAGTACAAGGACAGTGTCCTGGACGCAATCGAAGAGACTGCCCAAAAGTAGCCGAAATCTCCGCAGAAAGTATTATATTTGCGACCTAAACTGGATAGATTATGCATTTTCTGAGACCTCTGGCGGTTGTCTTCGCCACCGCCGCCATCGCCCTTTCCGCCTGCGCGTCAACGGCGTAGTGATGAATACGGACCTGTGGTACGACCTCTACGACGTGGACCGCAACAATGTCCTTTATTTCCCCCCGGAGCGACGGGCAGTCATCTGGTAATCAGGGCTCTTTGCTGTCGGTGATGGCTTTGCGGAAGACCTCCCACAGGGAGGGGTCCTTGCGTAGGGCGTCGACCGGGAAGAAGGAGACGCCGTCGGCGTTGGCATACAGGAAGCGGAAGGCTTCATAGATATCGCAACCGCTTGAGAATGAGCCGTATATTATATTGTCCGGCCCGGCGAGCCTACGGGCCCGGGCAAGGTCGTACTCCATAGATTCGGGATCGTCGGGGCCATAGACCCGCGGGCGGTAGGTGCCCAGCTCGAAGTAGTCCACAAGGTCGGCGATGCCGGTGGAGGCATAGTCTTCGTCTGCCCAGGGATAATCCATCGGCTCCGCCGTGGAAGGGGAGCACCAGTTCTGGCCGGTTAGGTAGAGGCCGTGCCACCAGGCGGCGCCCCAGTAGCGAAGGGCCGTGCGGGGAGAGACCCTCTTCACAATATCCCGCACCTCCCGGACATATCCCTGTATGACCGAGGCCCGCCACTTGATCCAGGCCTTGAAAAGGGGGCCGGGGACGATGTCGGAAGGGTCGTCGGAGGCGAAGGTATATATATCCTGCGGAAAGCGTTCGACCTCCCTGCCCAGCCACTTCTCGAAGGCCTCCCGCGAATAAGGGGAGAAATCGCAGTTGATGTTGTTGTAGCGGCAGTAGTCCAGCTGGAAGCCGTCGGGCTTGTATTTTTCCAGGAGTTCGGTGATATATCCCAGGACGAAGTCGTGCACCTCGGGATGGGAGGGGTTCATAAAACAGAACACGCCCTGGCGGCGGCTCTGACGTATATCGTGCAGTCCGTCAGGGAGATACTCCGTGCAGAACCAGCCGTTCTTGGTGCTGTCCCGAAAGGCCGGGCCATCGGAAAGCTGCCAGGCCCCCATAGGGAATACCGCGCAGGTGAGGGACACCTTCAGGCCGCGCCTGTGGCCCTCGTCTATGAACACCCGGGCATAGTCCCAGTCCTCGTGGGCGTGGGGGCGCGTCTTCATAGTGCGCATAGGCTCGAGATAGGAGCTCTCGAACTCGCAGTAGCCCACGACCGGCTTCACATCCACCTTGATGGAATTGAACCCGGCCCACACGATGGTGTCCAGCAGGCCGCAGACGGCCTCCGGCGTGGGATACCTGTCCCACCGCCCGTCAGCCGGAATGGACACGACGATCTCCTTCTCCTTTTTCGGTGTACACGCGAAAAGGAGAAGGACGCTAACAATTGTCAGCCATCTACCGGTATTTTGCATTTTTCGCATACGGCTGTTTGTTTTTACAAAAATACAAAAAGGCTTTATATGCTGCAAGGGAGAGGGCCTGGTTTGGTATTTTCGGGAACAATTGTTACATTTGTAACCAATGAATATGTAAGGCTATGAAAAGATTATTAGTTGTGTTTGCTGCGCTGGTACTGGTGTTTGCTTGCAAGAAAGGGAATGACAATACTTCGGAGGGGAAGCTTACGGGAATCACGCTTTCCGAGCATTCGATCCAGGTGACGGTGGGCGGATTCCACGTCCTGGCAGTCAAATTCACTCCGGAGAATGCTTCCGAGGGCGCCATTACCTGGGTGAGCTCCAACCCTTCAGTTGCCACGGTCAGCGACGGAATCGTGTCCGGAATAGCTCCAGGTAAGACAGAAATTTTCGCAAAGGTGGGGAACCTTCTCGACAAGTGTCAGGTGACTGTGAAGGGCGGCTCCGGCGGAGAAACCTCGGATGACCCCAGCGGGGAAACGACCGAAGAGTCCGGCGACGTTTCCGAGGATGCAAGCACGGACCCTTCGGAGGGCAGCGAAGACCCCTCGGGCGGCATTGACTGGGATTCGATGGGGCACCAGGGAGAGCCAATAAAAGTACAATACAATGGTTCTGGTGCACAGGGGACAGTGGGTGATTATTCATATGAGAGCTACGCCCATATGATTACACCTGCCTTTCATGTATATTCCAATGGCACATTCAAGGCAGCTTGGGGCAACAGTTCTCATACACATTTTGCGATGGGTCTCAATTATGGTTACTCAGGGCCCGGCGTGGATCCCGCCACACATAATTTCGTACTGGATTATAAATATGAAAGGCCGACTCCTTATGAGGCGAGTCAGCCCGTTGGGCTTCTGATAGGTGCTCATGGATGGACGTGCAATCCTTTTGGAGAATTCTTTATCGTAGATGACTGGGGAGGAGCTGATGAAAATTGTTCGGCTGGAAAGGTAGGTAACTATGTACTTGATATAGATGCCGCCGATGGATACACCATGGATGGTGAAGAATACTTAATTTTTCATAAGGAAGAACTAGGTCCGCTTCCCGACCTGGGCTTCGAAGGAAAGAAATACCATTGCTTATATGCCGTCAGGAAGACTAAACGTTCTTTCGGAACGATGCACATCTCCGAACATCTCAAGGCGTTGAAACAGGAGTTTGAAGGCGTTCTCGGGAATGTCACGTATGTAAGTTTCTACTGTTTAGCTACTGATGGCAACGGTACCATTGACGTCACCTACTTCGACCTGCACGAGTAAGGGACACCGTGGCAGTCTGCATATGAGTGAAGTCAAGTGCCTGGGAACCAATCTGGCCGACGGCTGGATGGCGGTCGCGTTCGACCTTGGGAAAGGATATGGATACGAGACAATGATCCGCGTCCTGGATGCCATCGTGGAGAAATATATCATCGAGGTTGACCGCGTGTGGAAAGCCGGGGTTGCCGGCTCCGGCCAGGAAGTCATATTCAAGAGCGGTCTTTTCAAGAAGGCCCGGCCCCTTCGTGAGCTGGAAGCACTCAGGGAGGAGTGCGGCGAGATTGCCGTCTCCGGGTTTGCCGGATCGCTGGGAAGCATCCAGCTGTATTTCCAGATGGCCAACCAGACCAGCCTGCTGATATTCCAGGTGCCCGAACAGTCCTGGACCGACATCGTCCAGTCGGCCCTGCCGGCAATCGCCGCATTTGCAGCTTCGCTACTGTAGGGTGTCCAGATATTCCTTGAGGGTAGCGGGGTCCGTGAACCGGATTGCCGCCATTCCTGCTTGTATGGCGCCTGCCACATTGGCGGCATTGTCGTCGATGAAGAGGCATTCCCCGGGGACGAGCGAGAATCTGTCGAGAAGGCGGCGGTAGATGGCCTGGTCGGGCTTGGTGACGTGCTCTTCGCCGGAAACGGTCATCCCCTCGAGAAGGTCGAATATGCCATACCTGTGGCGGACCTGGCAGAAGGTCTCGGCTGACCAGTTGGTTAGGCCGAATATGCGATAGCCCCGGCGCTTGAGGTCCTGGATGAGCTCCCGCATATGGGGGATTTCTTCGCCCATCATATCCATCCACCGGTCGAAATACATCTGGATTTCCCTGCTCCACTGAGGATGGACCGCGCTGAGCTCGGCTATCCCCTGGGCAAACGGTTTGCCCCCGTCCATCTGGACGTTCCAATCCATTGTGCATATGTTCGCAAGGAACCAGTCGGCCTTTTCCCTGCTGCCGAAGTAGCCGTCATAAAGATAGTGCGGATTCCAGTCCACCAGGACTCCGCCGAAGTCGAAAACTATATTCTTAATCATCTGTCATACTTTCTGAGAAGAAGGTGGCCATACGGTCGCGGATCTCGAAGAAACGGGGAGTGAATTCTCCGTTCTGGTCGAGGTGAAGGCGGTGACGGGCTTCCGGGAAGGCGTGATGCTCGGCCCGCAGGCCCAGCTCCAGGGCGCGCTCGTGGATGGCGGCGGTCCCGAACAGCTCGTCGCAGACCCACTGCGTGGGTGGCCAGCGTTTTCCGCCGGTGCGGAAGGGATAGCCGCGGCGGTAGGGCATTAACGGGTCGGAGGGGGACTGGAAGGACAGGATTCCGGTGCGGGCCTGCTCCAGGATGCCGAGGTCGTGCACGGCGCCCCAGCAGTTGGCGATGGCGCGGATGCGGGGGCCGTCGGGGCGGAAGGCAAGGCGCAGGGCGAGCATCGCTCCGGCGCTTGTCCCGGCGATGAATATGCGGTCCGGGTCTATCCCCAGGCCGTCCCGCCCGAGCAGGAAGTCCAATGCGTCGGAAGCGTCTTCGAAGGCGTCTTGCTCGGCCTGGGCAAAGCCCTTCCGGTTAGGGCGGAAGCCCATACGGTAGTCGACCGAGGCGGCCACATATCCCAGCGAGGCGAAATACTCACACCAGGCAGCCTGGCCTTTCTCCTGCTTGTTCCCTATGAAGAAGGACCCTCCGTGAAGCACCAGCAGCAGGGGGCGTTTTTCGCCGGCATCCTCCACCGGGGTGTATATGTCCATCTTCAGCTCCAGGGGGCGCTTCCTTGCCTGGCGCAGGAGCAGGCTTCCCGCCGATTGTTCCCTGTCGGCAGGGGTGCTGTCCCAATATCCCGGTGCGGTCTTGTAGACCACGTCCCGCTCCACCGCCACCTCAAAGGAGGGGACAGTGTAGGAGAGCAGGGACCCCGCCATTACCAGTCCAACCAAGTTCATACCGCAAATATACTAAAATATTGGCAACCCTCCATCGCCACCCAGCACCGAAATGCGCCAACAGCCGCAAGGACCGCCCTCATCCTCACCGCAGCAGGAGGGGGGGACCTCGTTCAAAAACGCCCCGAAAAGTGCAAGGTCCCCTGCCGAAAGTGGGTACCTCGTCGAAAACAGCCTCGAAAAGTGCAAGGTCCCCCTTGTGATTCACCGACACTTACCAGAATACCCGGCCCAAAATGGCAAGTCCCCCCTTATCAGCACCAACACTTACCACAAAACCGCCCTCAGATTGGTAAGTCCCCCTTGTGATTCACCGACACTTACCAGAAAAACGCCTCCAGATTGGTAAGTCCCCCCTGTGATGTACTGCCAGCCGCCAGAAAAACGGTCCCTGGATGGCAGGTCACCGGCAAAACACTGCCAGCCGCCAGAATAACGGCCCTTAGGTGGCAGGTCTCCACACCCCAGGGCCGGATGTAGGGCCCCGGGGGCGCTCAGGGGATATTTGTGTGTGCTGATTAGACCAGCGACAGGGCGACGTCCATCATCCGGGTGAAGGTCTTCTGACGCTCCTCGGAGGTGGTGACTTCGCCGGTGAGGAGGTGGTCGGAGATGGTCAGGATGCCGAGGGCGCGGTTGCCGCTGCGGGCGGCGTTGAAGTACAGCGCCGCGACTTCCATCTCCACGGCCAGGACGCCCATCGAGATCCAGCGCTCGGTGCGGGGATTCTCACGGTAGAAGACGTCGGAGGAAAGGACATTGCCCACTTTGTAACGGTAGCCCAGGCGTTCGCACTCGTCGGCGGCGCCGCGCAGCAGGCCGAAATCGCCGATAGGTGCGAAGACTCCGCCGAGCTCATACTGGTCGCCATAGTTGGAATCGGTGCAGGCGCCTTCCGCGATGACAAGGTCGCCCACGTGAAGGTCGCGGGTGTAGGCACCTGCGCTGCCGACGCGTATTATGGTCTTGACACCGTAGAAGTGGAAGAGTTCATATGTGTAGAGGCCGATGGAGGGCATACCCATCCCGTGGCCCATCATACTGACGCGTTTGCCTTTGTAAGTTCCTGTGTAGCCGAGCATTCCGCGCACCTGATTGAAGCAGACGGGATCCTCAAGGTACTTCTCGGCCATAAATTTCACGCGGAGCGGGTCGCCCGCCATTATCACGGTTTCGGCTATTTCGCCATATTTCGCCCCTATGTGGGGCGTGGGAGTCTTGTCTTTCATAGTGTTTTATGTGGTTTGGACAAATATAACTAATTTTTGCTACATTTGTGCTAAATAAGCAATAGTTATGAGTCCGGTATTCACTGCGCTGATGATACCTTTCCTGGGGACGGCCCTGGGATCGGCCTTCGTGTTCTTTATGAAACGGGATATGCCGCCTCTGGTGCAGAAGATCCTTCTGGGCTTTGCTTCCGGCGTGATGGTGGCCGCTTCCGTGTGGTCGCTTCTCATCCCTTCCATAGAGATGGGCACCGGGGCCTCAGCCATAGTGTCGCCCACCATAGGCCTTCTCGCAGGCTTTGCATTCCTCCTGCTGATTGACTATATCACACCTCACATCCATCCTTCCGGCGATGTGGAAGGCCCCCGTAGCAGCCTGTCCCGCACGGCCAAGCTAGCCCTTGCCGTCACAATCCACAATTTCCCCGAGGGAATGGCAGTGGGAGTCGCCATCGCAGGAGCCCTGACGGCCGATTTCAATATGGCCGGGGCACTTGCGCTTTCAATCGGTATCGCAATCCAGAACGTCCCTGAGGGCGCCATAATCTCTATGCCCCTGCGGGCGGAAGGCAACTCACGCTGGAAGTCCTTCGGAATAGGCGCGCTGAGCGGCATCGTGGAGCCCCTGGGCGGCGCCCTGGTGCTTTTCCTGGCGACCTCCATCCTGGGCATAATGCCCTTTATGCTGGCCTTTGCCGCCGGCGCAATGCTCTACGTGGTGGTTGAAGAACTCGTCCCGGAATACTCCCAAGGGGCACACTCCAACATCGGCACGGTCGGCTTCGCATTGGGGTTTGCCCTGATGATGGTCCTTGACGTTGTGCTGGGCTAGCGCCCGTCCTGGGCGACGGCGGGGCCTAAATCCGTCCTGGGCGACGGCGGGGCCTTACATCCGGCCCTGAGCGCCCCCGGGGCCCTACATCCGGCCCTGGGCGCCGAGGTGGCTGTCTTTGAAGCCGAGGAAGTAGAGGATGCCGTCGAGGCCAAGGGTGTTGATGGACTGGCGGGCTTCCTTGGCGACGCGCGGCTTGGCGTGGAAGGCGATGCCGAGGCCGGCTTCCGAGAGCATAGGGAGGTCGTTGGCGCCGTCGCCGACCGCTATGGTCTGGGCGAGGTTGACCTTTTCGCTCTGGGCAATGAGTTTCAGCAGGTCGGCTTTGCGGCGGCCGTCCACCACCTCGCCGAGGTAGCGCCCTGTGAGCTTGCCGTTCTCGTCGATTTCGAGCTCGTTGGCATACACGTAGTCTATGCCGTAGCGGCGCTGGAGGTATTCTCCGAAGTAGGTGAAGCCACCGCTGAGGATGGCGATCTTGTAGCCGCAGGTCTTCAGGACCGACATCAGGCGGTCGGTGCCTTCGGTGACGGGGAGGTTCTCCGCGATTTCCTGCATCACGCTCACATCCAGGCCCTTAAGCAGAGCGACGCGCCTCGTGAAACTCTCCTTGAAGTCGATTTCACCACGCATCGCGCTGGCTGTTATGGCGCGCACCTGCTCGCCTACGCCGGCACGTTCGGCCAGTTCGTCTATGCACTCGGTCTGGATGAGGGTGGAGTCCATATCGAAGCAGATAAGGCGGCGCATCCTGCGGTACATATCATCCTTCTGGATGGAGAAGTCCATCTCCGTGGTGGAGGACAGCTCCATCAGGCGGGCCTGCATCGCGGCCTTGTCCACGGGGGTGCCGCGCAGGGAAAACTCGATGCACGAACGCACGTTACGCTCGGGGTTCTTGATGCTGAGACGGCCGGTGAGGCGCTTTATGGAATCTATGTTAAGTCCCTGCTCTGCAACCACTTGCGCTGCTGCATGAATCTGCTGGGCGGAGAGGCTGCGGCCTATGACGGTGAGGATATAGCGGTTCTTGCCCTGGCGGCCGGCCCACTGCTCATACTCGTCGTCGGGCACCGGCTCAAAGCCGATGTTGACCCCAAGCTCCGTGGTCTTGAACAGGAGCTCCTTCATAACCTGGCCGGAGTTGGCCTCGTCGATGCGGATGAGGATGCCGAGCGAAAGCGAACTGTGGATGTCGGCCTGGCCGATGTCGAGAATCTGGGCGTCGTAGCGGGCGAGGATTTCCATAACCGAGGCGGTAAGGCCCGACTGGTCGCGCCCGGTAATCCTTATTAAAATCTGTTCTTTCATATCGGCGCAAAGTTACGCATTATTCCCCGAACGGCAAACTATGAGCTGATGGTGTCGGCGATTTTCTTTATGTTGAGGCTACGGGCGGAGGCGTCGATGATGTCCTTGTAGATGCCGCCGCGGCGGTAGACTTCGTCGGGATCGCCGGACTGCTCGACACGGCCCTCGCGAAGGGCGTAGATGATGTCGCTGTCGATGATCTGGGAAATATTGTGGGATATGATTATAACCGTGCGGCCCTCCTTTATGGCCTCGATGCTGTTCTTAATCTGCTCAGTAGCAACTGCATCCAGCGATGCGGTGGGCTCGTCGAGGAAGACTATGGGAGGGTTCTTGAGGAACATCCTCGCTATGGCTATCCTCTGCTGCTGGCCGCCGGAAAGGTCCGTCGCGCGGCCCTCGAAGCGATGCGGAAGGGCCATTATCTGGTCATATATGCACGCCTTCTTCGCGGCTTCGACGACTTCCTCGTGGGTGGCGGAAGGCTTGCCGTAGAGGATATTCTCCTCGATGGTCCCGTCGAAGATGTGGTTCTTCTGGAGGACAAGGCCTATATGCTCCCGCAGATACTGCGTGTCATATTCCTGCAGGGGAACGCCGTCCAGCGTGATGGTGCCTTTCTGGGGCTCGTAGAACTTGTCCAGCAGGTTCACGATGGTGCTCTTGCCGGCGCCGGACAGGCCCACCAGCGCGGTAATGCGGCCGGGCTCGATGTGCATATCCACTCCGAACAGGGCCTGCGTGCCGCCGGGATATGTGAAATCCACCCCGCTGAGCCTGAACTCGCCGCGGATGGTCTCGGGCCTGAAGGTGCCGCTGGGCTCCACTTCCCCGTCGGCCTTGATGATTCCGAAGAAGCCTTCGGCATATATCAGGGCGTCGTTCACGTCGTCGAATATCCTCTGGAGCTGGGTGATGGGGGCGATGACGTTGCTGAAGAGCATCACGTGGTACATTATCTTACCGATGCTCATCCCCGGGTAGTCTATCAGCACGAGATAGGCGGTGAGGATAATCACGAGCACGGTGCCGACCTGCTTGACGAAACTCTTGATGCCGGCGTAGTAGAATCCCACGCGGCGGGTCTTCATCTGGTTGGCAGTCACCTGGTTCTGGAGATCAAGCTGCTTGCGCGCCTCTATGCCCTCGCGGTTGAAGGACTTGATGACGTTGATCGAGTCGATGATATTCTTTATGCCCTGGCTCTTTGTCTCCATATATCCCCTCATCTGGCGCCTCCAGCCCTTCAGCCGGCGGGCCTGGCGGACGGTTATCCAGAAGTAGATGGGGACTATGCCGAGGGCGACCAGGCCCACGTAGACATTGGCGGCGAACATCAGGATGAGGGCCAGGACGGCGCTGGTGAACAGGGGCAGAAGGTCGATGAAGAAGTTCTGCACCGTCCTGGAAATGCTGCTGACGCCCTGGTCTATCCTCGCCTGTACCTTGCCGGTGGAGTTCTCGTCGGAGCTGAAATAGGCCATCCTGAAGGTCAGGACGCGCTCGATGACGCTCTGCGAGAGGTCTCGCGAGACGAAGATGCGCATCCTCTCGCCGAAGTAGTTCTGGGCGAAGGTGATGAGGGCAGACAGGATCTCCTTGGCCAGCAGGACTATGGAGATGATGGTCAGGATCCTTGCCGCCTGCCCCCAGGTGAACGATGTGCCTATCAGCGCGTTGATCGCATCGACCGTGCGGTCGAGCACGATAGCGTTGACCTGCTGCATCGATGCCCCGATGAGCGTCAGGATGAGGGTTATGATGACAAGACCCCTGTAGGGCCGCACGTATGGCCTTATGTTGCGGAATAGCTGAATGAGGTTCATCGGACCGGCTTTTCTTTGAGGGATATGGCGAAACCACCGCTGCGGGCCATACGTATGCTCAGCGAATCGGCGGAGGTAACAATCTTATTTTCAATTATATAGCGCTTGCCGGGATTGGTTCCGTCTATCTGGATGCCGGCAACGCCGTCGGCATCGGGGGCATCGCGGTAGACGGTGGCTTCATAGGAGGCGCCGCTGCGGAGGAAGTCCAGCGGGAATTCCGCCGTGCGCTCGTTTTCGTCGGTCACGCCTCCGATGAACCACACGTCGCCCTGGCCGGCGCTGAAGCGGGTTGCGCCGTTGACATAGTCCTTCCTGCCGTCAGGCAGGGCTGCAAGGCCTTTGGCTGCGGTCTCGAGCGTGCTCTTTCGCACCTGGCGGGCAACCACTATGACATCGCCGGGCTCGGCCAGCAGGTAGCGGCTCTGTTCCCAGTCGACGGCCACGTCCTCGATGAAGCGGAAGGCGTCGGGGTGCTCGGAATAATACTCCGGCAGGTCGGCGGCCATCTGCAGGGGCGAATACATCGTAAGATACAGCGCCAGCTGCTTGCACAGGGTCGTCGTCATATAGTGCTGCGAGGCGGGGTTGAGGCGGGATATGTCAGACTCGAATATGCCGGGCGTATAGTCCATAGGACCGCCCTGCAGGCGGGTGAAGGGGAGGACCGTAACGTGGGCGGGACGGATGTCTCCCCGGTATTCGGTGCCCATAGCGCTTTCGTTGCCTATCATATTGGGCCAGGTGCGGCACAGGCCGGTCGGACGTATGGCCTCGTGGGCGTTGACCATAATATGGTTTTTCGCAGCCTTGCGGACCACGTAGTTGTAATGGTTCACCATCGACTGGCCATAATGGCCTTCCCCGTAGGGGATGATATTTCCGACATATCCGGTCTTGACGGCGTCATAGCCATAGCGCTTCATAAGGTCGAAAGCCTCGTCTATGTGCCTTTCGTAATTAATTGTGGATGAGGAGGTTTCGTGGTGCATCACCAGGCGGATGCCCTTGGAATGGGCATATGCGTTAAGGGCCGGAAGGTCGAAGTCCGGATATGGCGTCACGAAGTCGAAGACGGCGTCCTTCTGGTAACCATACCAGTCTTCCCAGCCTTCGTTCCAGCCTTCGATGAGAAGGCCGTCGAAGCCGTGCTCCGCGGCGAAATCTATATACCTTTTGACATTGTCATTGTTGGCCCCGTGGACGCCGTTGGGGGTGGCCTTGGAATAGTCGGTGACGCCAAGCTCCACGGCGGGATAGTCCCAGGTGTAGGCCCAGCTGCTCTTGCCGGTTATCATCTCCCACCATACGCCCATATACTTTACCGGGTGGATCCAGGAGGTGTCTTCTATCTTGCAGGGCTCGTTGAGATTCAGTATGAGCCTGGAAGAGAGGGTTTTACGGGCATCGTCAGTGACCATCACCGTGCGCCAGGGGCTCTTGCACGGGGCCTGCAGGCGGCCCTTCCAGCCTTCGGCGTCGGGGTTGAGCCAGCTGTGGAAGGTGAGGGTCTTTGCGTCAAGGTCCAGGTGCATTCCGGGGTAGTTCTCGACGGCGGCCTCGTGGATGTTGATATAAAGGCCGTCGTCGGAGCGCATCTGGATGGATGTCTGCACGCCGGAAGGGGAGAACTGGCGGGGGTCGGGATAGTCCGTGGCCTGCTTCATCCTGAGGGGGATTTCGCTCACGCGGCACTCGGTGTAGTTATATTCCTCGGAATACACGTCGCCGGGAATCCACCAGGCGGTGTAGTCGCCGCCGAGGCGGAATTCGGTCTGCTCCTCCTTGATGGTGAAATAGGTCAGGTCCTTCTGGAGGGGGAATTCATATCGCAGTCCGAGGCCGTCGTCATACAGACGGAAACGGATGACCATCAGGATGTTATCCTTGTGCGAGAGGGTCACCGCCAGCTCGTTGTAGTGGTTGCGGATGCGGGACTCCTCGCCCCAGACGGTCTCCCAGGTCTCGTCCAGGCTGTCGCGGGCGACATCCAGCAGTGAGAAGCCTTTGCAAAGGTCGCGGGGCGTCCCATATTCCTTGACGGAGGTCCCGCCCTGCGGATGCCCGCCCTTGAATTCCCCGCGTAGGGTATATCCCAGATGGCTCGGCCGTATGACCGGCTTGCCGTCATAGCTCAGAGAATACATCGGCTCCCCAGCGTCCGACAGCGCGAACACCATCGACAGCTTCCCGTCCGGGCTGCTCAGCGTCTCCCCGCTCAACGCCCCATCCACCCCCTTGCACGAGAACATCACTCCGGCCAGGCACAACAATATGGCAAATCTTTTCATAATCAATTGTCAGTTGACGAACTGGACGCAGACGGGGGCGGGGACTTCTATGGTCTTGCCGGTCGGGGACAGAGAGCCGGAGGCGGGATCGATGGCATAGATTTCTATGCAGTTGCTGTCACGGCAGGCACACAGGAGGAAGCGGCCGTCCGGGGATATGGCGAAGTTGCGGGGATGGATTCCGGTGGGCTGATAGGCCTTCCGGGAGACCTTGCCGCTCGATGGGTTGACCTCGAATATGGCGATGCCGTCTTTCTTCAGCCTGTGGCTGGTGTACAGGAAGCGACCGTCCGGCGACAGATGGATGTCAGCACTGCCCCTGCCTTTGCCATCATAGGCTTTAAGCGTCTGGATTGGAGTCAGTTCGCCATCGGAATAAGAAAATACGACAAGTTGGTCGCCAAGCTCGCAGAGCAGATATGCGAAGCGGCCGTCGGGGCTGAAAACCATATGCCTGGGGCCATATCGGACCAGTCCGCTGCCGCGCCATACCACTTTCTCCTTTCCCATCGGATGCTGACCTGCCACGAGGTCGAAACGGTGTATGCAGTCGTTGCCGAGGTTGGTTGCGAAGATATATTTCCCGTCCGGAGATATGACGGTGCAATGCATATGGGCACGGACCTCGCCAAATGATATTCCGGTCAGAGCCATACTGGACCGTTCCGAGTAGCTGACAAACTGTGTCAACCCGGCTATGCGTCCGTCCTCTGAGAGGGCAAAAGCGGTCAGCGAACCTCCTGTGTAGTTGGAACTTAGCAGGGCGTCACCGGTGCAGAGGAGATTGCAGGGGTCCTCGCCGTCAACCTGGTCCTTGGGGATGGTCACGCTCCCCAGCAGGGATATGTCATCTTCCCCGAGGCTGAAGCAGCTGACGCCTTGTCTGCCGTCATTGAACTCATTGACGGCATATGCCATCGTCCCGTCCTCCGACGGTATGACGAAGGATGGATTTCCGCACGCAGCGACGCAAAGAGGCTGAGTGTCAGCGGTTTCGGCATCAAAACCATATAAATACACTCCCTCTGCTCCGGTTCCTTCCGTGTACGTCCCTACGAGAATCCTCATCGGCTGCCCCGCCACCTCCTTGTACGAGGCAATCACCCCGACCAGGCATAACAATATGGCAAATCTTTTCATGTTTGCTATGCCCACTTGTCCTCGGCGGAGGGGGTGCGGATGTCGCCGAGGTATTGGATTTCAACGAGGAACCACTGGCCGGTGCTGGGTTTCATACGAAGACGGACGGGGCGGGGGTTGTCGGCGCCGCCGGAGTGGACGTAGAGGGTTGCCCAGTTCTCGTTCTCGAAGGAGTAGGGGTTCGAGGAGACCTTGACGGTGAAGGGCCTGGAGGGGGTGTAGTTGTTCTGCGGGGTGGCGCCTTCGAACAGGGCGCGGACCTTGTAGGTCTTGCCGTCCATAAAGCGGTCGTTAAGCTGCGACTTCTCGGTGGGGCTGAGGGGATCGGGGCCCTTGAGGAAGTCCAGGATGCTGAAACACACCTCTTTATCCACCTCATAGCGGGTTAGGGCGACGACCGAGAGGGCGGCCACGGCATATACGTCATTCAAGGCGGCTTCGGGGAGAAGTTTGAACTCTTCCAGGGTCTTTGGGATGGACTGGAAGGTGAATGACCTGTCAACCGTTCCGGCGGTGTCCACGCCGGCCTTGCCCAGAGCCTTGTTGAGGGTTTCGCTGATTTTGTCGGAGGCGATCTTGTTTGTGATGGCGCTGCCGGCTACACGTGTGAGGTTGCTTAGAATAGACTTGAACATAGCGCAGAAGTATTATGAATCCTGCACAAATATAACGATTAAGTCCGGTATTCCAAGCCCCGGTCTTGCAAAATAGCGTAATAAAAGCTATATTTCGGCTATGAAAAAGATTCTGCTTATAATCGCTGTGTCCCTGGCGCTGGCATCCTGCAGCCGGGATAAGGACCTTGCCGCCGTCCGCGGCCTGGCCAAAAGGATAGTCCCCGCCTACTGCGGGAAGATAGTTTTCGAGAAAATCCCCCAGGAAGGGACCTTCGAGGTCGAGTCGGTGGACGGCCGTCTGCACGTGCGCGGCGACAATGCCATATCCCTGGCGATGGGCCTTAACTGGTACCTGAAGAACTGCTGCCTCGTGACCGTTTCGATGCACGCCTTCGACCCGGTGCAATGCCCTTCTCAGATGCCGGCGGTGCCCGAAAAAGTGACGAAGAAGGCCCTCGTGAAAGAGCGTTTCTTCCTGAACTACTGCACTTTCGGCTACACTATGCCCTGGTGGAAGTGGGAAGACTGGGAGCGCCTCGTGGACTGGATGGCCCTTAACGGCGTGACGATGCCGCTGGCGACCTCCGGCCAGGAAGCCATATGGCTTAAGATATGGCAGAAACACGGCCTGAGCGAGGAACAGGTGCGCAGCTATTTCACCGGCCCGGCCCATCTGCCGTGGCACCGTATGTGCAATATCGACGGGGTCGACGCCCCGCTGCCGCAAAGCTGGATTGACGCCCAGGTGGACCTGCAGAAGAAGATTCTCGGCCGTGAGCGCGAGTTCGGAATGACCCCCGTGCTGCCCGCCTTCAACGGCCACGTGCCCGGTGCGCTGAAGGATATATACCCCGACGCCCCCATTACCGATATTTCCGAATGGGCCGGCTTCGACAAGCAGTACCTCTGCCACTTCCTTTCGCCGGAAAGCGAGCTTTTCCAGACCATTCAGAAAGAATATCTCCAGGCCCAGACCGAGCTTTTCGGCACGGACCATATCTATGGAATGGACCTCTTCAACGAGGTCGAGGCCCCTTCCTGGGACCCGGCTACGCTTGCCCGCATATCCACTTCCGCATATAAATCCCTCTCCGCCGTCGACCCCGACGCGAAGTGGCTCCAGATGGCCTGGATGTTCTACTACGACAGCAAGCACTGGACGAAAGACAATATCAAGGCCTACCTCGAAGCCGTCCCCAAGGGCAAGGTCATAATGCTTGACTACTTTATCGAGAACACCCCGGTGTGGCCTCTGACCGACAAGTTCTTCGGCCAGCCGTATATTTTCTGCTACCTCGGCAATTTCGGGGGGAATACCCATATAGTCGGCCCCTTCGATGCGGTCAGTTCACGGACTGCGGACGTGCTGGAGAACGGCGGCGAGAATCTCACCGGCCTCGGAACCACCCTGGAAGGCTTCGGAGTGAACCAGTTCTTCTTCGAATATATATTCGACCGGGCCTGGAGCGACGGTGCTGCATTCGACGATGACGCCTGGGTCCGGAATCTTGCCGACCGCAGGACGGGTGTTGCCGATCCCGGGGCAGAGAAGATTTGGCGGCGTTTCATCGACAGCTGCTATGTTCACACGGCCTATTCCGAAGGCCCGCTGGTGTGCGGACGCCCCTGCGCCGACGGCTTCTGGCACTGGACGGTGGTGCACGACCTCCATTTCAGCAATGCCGCCCTTGCCGGTGTGTGGAACGACCTTCTTGCGGTCGATTCCGAGCGCGACAGCCACCGCTTCGACGTGGTCAACACCGGCTGCCAGACGCTCGGCAACTATTTCGCGGTGAAGCGCGATGTTTTCACTGCAGCCTTCCGCCTTGGCGATGTCGAGACCGCACGGAAGACGGCCCAGGAGATGAAAACGCTTATGCGTGAGATAGATACGCTGGCTGCATATGAACCGCAGTTCAGTCTGGCCCGCTGGGTGAGGGATGCCGAAGGGTTTGCCGCATCCCCCGACGAGAAGGCCTATTACGCGATGAACGCCAGGCATATAGTTTCCACCTGGGGCTTCCACAAGCAGATAAAGGACTATGCCTCAAGGCTTTGGAGCGGCCTCGTCTCCTCTTACTACGCCCCCCGCTGGGATATGTTCCTGGACGAGGTGGTGCGCTGTATGGAGACCGGGGAGGCCTTTGACACCGCCGCGCTTGACGCCCGCATAGACAGCTTCGAGCTGGAATTTGTCGACGGCACAGCTCCCTGCCACCCCGAAGTGACGGCCTCCTGCTCCTGGAGGGAATATGCCACCCGCCTGAGGGATAAGTACCTGCCTCAAATAGTGTCCGGTTTATGAAACGCCTGTTATTCTTCCTTTCGATGATTATCCCCCTGTCCTTCTGCTCCTCCCAAAGGCCTTCGGGCCCTATAGTGAGTTATCATTACACGTACAACACCTGCGTGATGTATCCTATATATGAGTACGAGGTCGTTCTGAATGCCTCCGGGAAGCAGACGCTGAACTATTCCAGGTATGACGGCGTTATGCACCCGGTGCCCCTGGAGGAGGATGTCCTTGGCAAGATAGACGCCATCGTCAAGGAGTATAAGCTCTACAGGCTCAAGGAGCACTATATGCCGCCCTTCGACGTTCTCGACGGCTGGTCCTGGAACGTGCAGATCGGCTACCAGACGGAATCCATATATTCCGGAGGCAGCAACGCACGTCCTCCCAAGAAGCTCCAAGCGGGCCTGGAAGAGATAAACGCTTATCTGAAGTCCTTTATTCCTGAGGAGGATTGAACATCGCCATACGGCGCATCGCGGCGAAGACCGCCCAGTCCGGGAAGTGACGCCACAGCGGAATCGTGATGTGGTTGATCAAGCCCGGCATGCAGGTCTTGCGGCCGCGGAAAAGGCTCTTCAGGGCCTTGGAGGCCAGTTTTTCCGGTGGGAGGCTCACGCCCAGGCGGACGGCCAGGCGGCGGTAGCGGTCGGACAGGCCGTAGAGGCCGGTGTCCACTGCGCCCGGAGTGACGGCCGTGACGGTGACGCCCTTGGGTCGCATCTCATACCACAGGCATTTGGAGAAGCTGAAGATATATGTCTTTGTGGCTATATATGTCTGAATACCAGGGAATTCCATCCATTTGCAAAGGGATGACATATTGAGGATGTATCCTTTCCCGCGGCTGCACATATCGGCCCCGAACAGGCGGCAGAGCTTGGTCATCGTCACGACGTGCAGCATTACCATCGTCTCGACCTTGGCTGCAGGGGTTTCCGTCAGCGGGTTGAAGAAGAATATGCCGGCGTTGTTGATGAGGATGTCTATCGGAAGGCCTTTTTCCCTGGCGAATTCATAGACCTTTTCCGCCGCGTCCTGCTGCGCGAGGTCGCAGTAGAACGGCGTCGCGTTCACGCCATAGTCCCCGGCCAGCTCGACGGCCGTGCGCTCCAGCGGCTCCCTGCGGTTCGACACCAGGAGGAGGTCGCAGTCGTAATCCCTCGCGAGGGCGGTGGCATATTGGAGCCCTATTCCGCTGTCGGCTCCCGTGACCAGTGCTGTCATAGTCCCATTGCTTTTGCGTTAACTTCCTCTGCCTGAGCTATTTCCTTGCGCAGTTTCGGGGGCATATTCTCCACGCAGCGGTGGCATTTCATCTCCAGGGTGTACATCCTGCCCACGCAGTAGTTAGAGCGCAAGCAGCCCGAGCGGCAGGAGGGCCCTTCTTCCTTCATCCTGTTGACGAAGCCCGGGTCGTGGACCAGCACGTGGCCCATCTGCAGGAGGTCGAAGCCTTCGTCCAGCACTGTCTCGCAGTTCGCCCGGCTCTGGACGCCGCCGACATATATGAGCGGCAGCCTGAGTTCCTTGCGGAAACGTTTGGCGGTTTCGAGGAAGTACAGTTCCTTATATGGCACCGTCGGGATGAGGAGCCTTCCGCCCAGGGCAAGTCCGGCCTTGAGCCACCAGAAAGACCAGGGGTTCATATAGAAGGCCAGGGTCTTGAGGGGCATCGCGCCGCCAAGGATCACCATCGGGGCCTTGCTCACGAAGCCGGCGCTGAGCACTATGCCGTGCACGCCGTGCTTCTCGATTTCCTTCGCTATGGTTATGCAGTCGTCCACCTGGAGGCCTTTCCTGAAGCCGTCGAACATATTGGTTTTCACTACCACGGCCATATCGTTCCCGGCGTGGGCCATCACCTCGCTGAGCACTTCGTTCATAAAGCGCATACGGTTCTCCAGCGGGCCGCCATACTCGTCGCGGCGGTGGTTGGTGTAGGGGGAGAGGAACTGGGAGATGAGGTAACCGTGGCCGGCGTGGATTTCGACGCAGTCGAAGCCGCAGTCGCGGCAGAAGTCCACGGCCTCGCCGAAGTGCTTGACTATCAGCTTGATTTCATCCTTCTTAAGGGCCCGTGCAAAGGTCGGGGAGTAGAGGTTTATGCCGGTCGAGGCACCCACGGGGATGCGGTTGCCGCAGGTGTAGAAGTGGGTCATATTCCCGCAGTGGCCGAGCTGGATGGAGGCCTTGGCGCCTTCGGCGTGGATGGCGTCGGTCAGGTCCCGGAGGCTTTCCCGGATTTCGTCGTGGACATACAGCTGGCCGTCGAAGGAGACGCCGCTGCGGTCCACCGAGCAATAGGCCACGGTGGTCATCCCTATGCCGCCGCGGGCAACGCTCACGTGGTAGTCCTTCAGCATCTGGCTGGGCTTGTTGCCCGGGCACATATTCTCGAAGGCAGCGCTGCGCACGGTTCGGTTGCGCAGCTCGACGGGCCCCAGGCGGAATGGCGTAAAGAGTTGACTCATATCAGTATATAAAGGGGAATATGCGTTTGGGCCTGGCCTGCTCGAACTCGTCGGGGAACTGCTCGGCGTACTTGTGCCATATGGAGTTGGCCCTCGGGATGAGGTTGGCGCAGGTGAACCACAGGAACAGCGCTCCGGCCGTGCTCCAGGTGAGGATGGCCCAGCCGAGCCATTCGACTATCTCGCCGAAGTAGTTGGCCGAGGTGACGTAGTTGTACATCCCGCCTTTGGGGAAGTAGTGGCGGGTGTCGCCGGGAGCGCGCAGGCCCCGGATGATCCTGTCGGAGTTGCGGTTGACCGCCATCCCGGCAAGGAATATCACCGTGCCGGCGATGAAGGCCGGGGAGGTCATCCAGGAGGGGTCATAGTAGCCATCCTGCGGGGCAAGGCGGAAGAGCCACCATCCCTGGATGTAACCGTTTATCACATTGAAGGTTGCGCTCATCAGCACTATGCTTACCGGCATCCTCGAGCGGCCGCTCAGGCGCAGCGGGAACACGAAGCAGCGGTGGAAGTAGTGCAGCTCGAAAAGGAGCAGGAACACGAGGTAGGGGAGGTTTGTCCGGACTTCCGAGGTGGCCCACAGCCACAGCACGATGAAGAACACCGGGCTTTCCATCAGCATCCAGCCAAGGCGGTTGGGCAGCGTGGGGCCCCAGGCGCGGGATATCATCTTGCCGTATCCGGCATCGACGAAATACAGCGACACGAACACCACCACTCCGAGCAGCGCCATCGTAAGGAGCACTATATCAAAGAATTCCATATGTCACTTCTCTTTTGGGATGACGCCTATTCCGGGACTGTCCGGGAGGGTTATCATACCGTCCTTTACCGTCATTCCTTCGAAGGGGTCGTTGCTGATGAGGAGGTTGCCGTCGAGGTCCGCGAAGTCGGCCAGCGGGGAAAGCTGGGCGGCGGCGGACACTGCGCAGGAGGTTTCGGTCATACATCCGAGCATCACCCTCATCCCCGCGGCCCGGGCATATGTTGCCATCTCCCTGGCTTCACGCATTCCGGTGCATTTCATCAGCTTGATATTCACGCCGTTATATATGCCTTTAAGGGCCGGGAGGTCGGCCAGGCGCTGGACTGCTTCGTCGGCAAAGACGGGGAGGGGGGAGCGCTCCGTGATCCAGGCGTTGTCGTCCACCCGTTCCTTTGCCATAGGCTGTTCGACCATCTTGACGCCCTGGTCGCGGAGCCAATATATCTCGTCAAGGGCCTTCTGCCGGTCTTTCCATCCCTGGTTGGCGTCCACCACCAGAGGGAGGTCGGTGACCTGCCGGATGGTGCGTATCATCTGCTCGTCGCTGTCGAGTCCGACCTTGACTTTCAGCACTTTATACAGGCCGGCGCATTCGAGGGTCTTTTCTTTTACAACTTCCGGCGTGTCGATTCCGATAGTGAAGCTGGTGGCCGGGCATTTTGCCGGGTTGAGGCCCCATATGCGGTACCACGGTGCGCCCAGCAACTTGCCCACCAGGTCGTGCAGGGCGATGTCCACCGCCGCTTTTGCGGCCGAGTCGCCCTTCGACAGGGAGTCCACCCAGGCGAGGATGTCCTCCAGGCAGAACGGATCCGCAAAGCGGCTCAGGTCCACCTTCTTAAGGAAGGAGGTGACGCTCTCGACGCTCTGGCCCAGGTAGGGCGGCATCGAGGCTTCGCCATATCCCTTCAGGCCGTCGTAATCTATCTCCACCTGCACTCCGGGCGTCGTCGTCCTGGAGTAGGACGCCACGGTGAACGTGTGCCGCAGCTGCAGCTCGTATGGCCTGAACGACAGCTTCATACGTGCACTTCCGCGTGCTCCGCTGGTTTGGTTGGCGGCCTGGTCCGAGCTGCCGGGTGCCCTGAACGTGCACCCCTGCAGCCCCACAGCCGCCCCGGCCGTTACCACAGCCGCTTTTTTCAGAAAGTCTCTTCGTTGCATAGACCGCAAATATAGCGATTTTGCCCGACACCTGCCATTTTTCCGGCGTTTTTGTGGCAGGTGGGGTGCACTGGCGGTTCTGACGGGGGCCTTTAGACCAGGCCGAGGGAGGAGGCGGCGCGGAGCATTTCGGCGTTGCTGCCGACGCCCATCTTGGCGTAGATGTTCTGCTTGTGGTTGTTGACGGTGTGGACGCTGATGTGGAGCTTTTCGGCGATGTCGGCCGGGGCGAGGCCGTCGCAGCTGAGGCGGATAATTTCCAGCTCGCGGGCTGTGAGCCCTATCTTGGCGCCGGCCTTCTTGCGCTCTTCCATAAGCTTTCCGATGTAATTCGCCACTTCGCCTCCAAGCTCGTCAGAGCCCTGCATCAGGGTGGTGCAGCGGGCACGGATCTCGTCTTCGCTCATCGAGGCGAGGCTCTTGGCCATCTCCTGGACGTCCTGGTTGAAGTCCGGGTTGGCAAGGTCGCGGGAGATGAAGCCAAGGAGCTTGTCCTTGTTGGCGTTGGACTCGCTCAGGGCTGCGTTCTGGCGGCGTATCTGCCTGTTTTTCAGGACCGTCTCCAGCACCAGACCGGCGAGCAGCAGGACTGCCACCAGAAGGAGGATGACCTGTACCCTTCGCTGGGCTATAATCCTTTGCTGGGCTTCGCTCTTGTAGCGGGTCTCCATCTCCTGCAGGAGGTTGTCCGCCTTCTGCTTCATATAGTGCTCGTTGGCATAGACATACTGCTGGTGGGCGGCGGCCGCCTGCTTGGCGTCGTTCTTCGCCGCATGGAGCATAACGAGCTGATAGTAAGCTTGTTCCTGCTGGAGGTAGTCCTTCTCCGGAGTTATGGAAAGGACGTTGTTGCAGCATTCTATGGCTTCGTCGATGCGGCCTCCCTGGCGCAGGTAGCGAATCTTTATCGGGAGCACCTTGGCGTCCAGGCCGAGCATTCCGCCCCTGCGGCCGAGGTCCTCGCCGCGGGCAAGATAGTCGCCCGCCTGCCTGTAGAGTTCAGGGTCTATGGGGTCGTTGAAGCGGTTCTTGTTGATGAAGACCTGGGATATGTCACAAAGGATATTGACCCTGGTGGCAAGCTCGCCGCCGCGGTCGGCGATGGCGCGTGCCTCCTGGAAGAAGGCCAGCGCCTCGTCGTCACGGGCGTCCTCAGGGGTGATACCGCTGAAAAGGCACACTTTGCCCTTGTTGATGAGAGCTCCTGTAAGGATGGTATCAAGATCCAGTTCGCGTGCTATCTTCTCCGCCTCGCAGGCATTTCCCCAGGCCTGCTCGTCCCTCCAGGTCATAAGGTCTATGTCGGAGAGCTGGCACAGGGCTTCGCCTTCCAGCGCCCTGAGACCTTGGGCGGCTGCAAGCTCCCTGGCCTGCAGCGCGCAGTCGGTGGCCAACTCATATTCCTGCACCTTGGAGTAGCGCCTCGAGTCGTCGAGGAGCTGCCTGCAGCGTCCGTCAGTGTCCGCGCCGCGGGAGGCGCAGGAGGCCAGAACGAGCAGCGGAATAAGGCGTAGAAGTCTCATAATGAGGTGATTATCCCGGCGGGGCCTATTCTGCAGTTATAATATTGTCAATCATAATAACGGTCGTGCAGCGCACGTGATAGGGCGTGTTCTTGTCCTTGAAGTCCACCTCGAGCTGCAGCCACTCTCCGTCGCTGGAAGCTTTTATCTTCGCGACCTCGGCTCCGGCTGCGGGGAATGCGGTCTGGACGGTGGCATTCATCTGCCCGATCATATAGTCGGCGAGGTTTCCAGCCGGGTCGAGGGCGTTCCACTTTGCCTTGTCATAGCGGGCATAACTGACTCCGGTGTCATAGGCCTGCTGGAATATGTTCATCGGAACGACGGTGGCCTGGTAGGGGCTATAAGATTGGAAGCCTTCCGCGGGAGTGTAATATGTCCTGTCGAGCCAGCTCCGGCTGTGGAAATCGGAGTTGGATTCTTCGGGAATCACCAGAGGGACATAAAGGACGTCCACATACCTGCTGTCGGAAGAGGTGTCATTCGCTCCCCAGAGCAGCACCCTGTATTTACTGCCGTTGTACTGGCGGGTCAGGATGGCTGCGAAGCTGCCTCCCTGCGAAGGAGAGTCCGGCTGGAAATCAACGCTGCCGGTCATAGGGAATATGTCTTCATTGATGACTACGGATTTTACTTCCATCGCTTTGTCATAGAGGGTGAAAACCACCTGTTTAACCCTCTTGAACTGGGTCCAGTCGTCAAATTCGGCATTGAAGGTGAAGGCTATCTCCCAGGTGCCCAGCATCTTGTTGCTGCTTATCTCGAGGGTGGCGGCGCCGGAGGAAGCATATTCACCCACGCCGGGGATGATGGCCTTGAACTCCGCGTAGGACTCCGTGCCGTCGAGTTCATACGTGCCGTCGGGGACGGTGTAGACCTTTTTGTTGCCGTCCCAGTTGCCGGTGACGGGGACCTTGGCGGTTATCTTATAGCCGCCTTCCTTGTTGGCAAACAGGTCGGAATCCTTTATCATAGTGATGGTGAAACCGCCATCGTAGGCCGATGCCGAGGCTTCGTCGGCCTCGAGATATATCGTCTGCTCGTACTCGTTGGACTTGAAGGTGTCGAAGGAAACTCTCTTGGACAGGACCTTCTCATCCTTGACCGCAATCACCGCTACGTCGATGGTCTGGAAAACGGGCAGCAGCTCGGGAATCGTGTAGCTCCAGGCTCCGTTTCCGGTTTCGTCCATCTTAGTGGGCTTGTATTTTTCTATTATCTGGTTGTCGTCCAGGGCAGCGTCCTTGCCCCATATGAAATAGACCTCGCTGGCCTCGGTGGCTATGGTGAATTCCACCCTTGCCCTCCAGATATTGTCCCCATCCTGGGTATAATCAATGGTGGGGAGAGAGACTATCAGATTCTCCAGCGGAGCGCCGGGGTCTATGCTGACTTCGGGGTCGGTGCTTTCGCCGGGATCCTTGCTCTTGTCCTTGTCTTTATCCTGCTGTTCCTGCTGCTCAGGAACGGTTTCGCCGCCCTTCTTGCACCCTGTGAAAGGAGTGATAAGAAGAAGGGTGGCGATGATCAAAAATAATCTTTTCATTTCTTAAGTCATTAATTCCGGTCCAAATATACCTTAATTTGTGCGTATGCGGACACAAAAAATTAACTATTTGGCCAAAACTAGTGCAAAATGATGAAGATTAACTACTTTCTCTCGTTGCCGTAGGCGTCGTAGTAGTGCCAGACTCCGGCACGCAGGCAGCGGAACATTCCGCCTTCCATCATCTCGACGGCGTCGCCCCAGAGCTCGAATATGCGGTCACCGTCGGCTTCGCATATATACCAGAAGGATCCGTTGCGGATCTTGTAGTAGCCGTTCGGCAGGAGATAGACTTCATCCGCCTGGAGGATACGGTCGCCGTCCTTCTCGCATATGGCTATCTTGCCTATGGTGAGGACCCTGACGTGATAGCCGTTCCAGAGGATCTGCCAGTCCTTGTTGCAGTGGACTGCATTGTGACGGACTGCTTTGCCTGCGCGGGGTGCATCCATCCTGCGGTGCCTGTCGCCGTGGCCGCCGCGTCTGTCGAAGTCCCTGCGGTCCATCTTATAGTCGCCTTTACGGCGGTCCCTGCGCTCGCCGCGCATCCTGTCGTCCCTGCGACGGTCTTTTCCGTCGCGGCGCATCTCCTTGCGGTCACGTCTGCCGTCCCGCCTGTCATCGCGCCGTCCTTGCCCCTGTACGCCTCCCGCGCACAGTACCAGCATCAGTATGATAATCAGCTTTTTCATAACGCATTACTTTTTTCTTCCCACCGTGGCAAACATCGGGCCAGAACTCATTCCGCCCTCCTCCAACGCTCGCGCCCTCAAGGGCTTTCAGTCCAGTTGCCAACCCATCCGTTGACATAGAATTTCTAGAATTGACCGATCGGAATCGGGAAGGGTCAGAGTGACCTGACTCATGCCGCCTGATGCAGCGAATGCTCCGTCATCCCTCAATGTCAGAGGTTGATAACCATGCTGGGGGAAATACCCATCAACAAGGTGACGGGTATCGAGGTGGCCACTTTGTTTGTCAAGGTTATATTGGGCCTGAAGCTTTATCCAAAAGGATGCAGAAATGCCCTTTAATCCGCTCTCTATCCTTGATGCAATTTCCGGGGTGAAGTTCCTCGCCCCATGAATCAACGCGCTTAAATGCGATGGCTGCATCCCGACTGAGTTCGCGAAGTCCTTCTGGCGCAATCCCCTTGATTTCAGTTCCTCACCCAGAATGCTTCCGGGATGCATCGGGACCGCAGGCTTTGCTCCGTCCAACGGCACCATTTTCTTATTTGTTTCCATAATGAGTGTCATCAATGTTTATCAATTCTACTTCTATGCCATCTTCTTTCTCATTAAAAATCAATCTGTGAACATATCCATTGGCCAATCTGACAGAGGAGTAACCGGAGAACTGATACTTCAACTTTTCATAGTGCAAATAACTGAATGCTTTCAAATCATCCGTTCTTTCAACGGTCTCCATTGTCTTGACTGCACGAACAAATCCATTATACAATGTCTTGTTCCTGGCAACATCCTTGTATGTCCGGCTGGCCCCAGTAGTATACAATCCATACAGTTCCTCTGTCATCAAAACATTCATCCCAATTATCTTTCTGCAAAGATAGATAAAATTATCAAATTATCATAATTATTTGGTAACTTTTGCATTTTGAGCAGCCTGCGGATTGTCAGGGGGTTACAAGAAAGCCCCCACTAAGGCAGAAGTAGGGGCTCTCTTGCGAATGCTCTGGCCCATGGTGCATGGCACAAGGGCGGGATATAATATGAATAATTTAATTGTCAGGAGTCCAATTGAAGTTGCCCATAACGGTACCGGAACTGACATATGGCAGGTAATAGCGGACATCATATTCAGTCGTCTCGTCGTGTGGCGTATAATGAATCGTACACGTGCTGGGAACATCTTTAAGCACATCCTTAAAAAGGTCATAGATTGGAGTGCTTGATCCTCCGATGACACTCTTAGTAAGGTGGAATCCCTTAATATATAACTGATTGAGTGACGAGCAGTACCCAAACATCCTGGTATACCCGACAACGGCAGCCGTATTAAACGCTTCGGAAAAACGAATCTCAGTAAGTGCCTGGCAATAATCGAACATATAGGATACTCCCTGTAGATTTCCGGCCAGTCCTGAAAGGTCAACGGAATTAAGCTTCTTACAGGAGCGAAACATATCCTGCGTATTCAGAATATTGTTAGCATTGAATGTCATATTCAGGGTAACCAGTTCTTCACAGTAGTAAAACATCTGAGTTGCGTTAGTAACATCCGCAGTTACCAACTTATCTGCGTTAATGGTCTTTAAGCCTTTCAAGTCACTGAAAGAATTGGAGGCGTCTGCCGGGAAGTAAATCTTATTAGACGGGGTGGAGAGAGTAACCACTCCTCCGGAGAAATTGGCGTAGACTGGAACGGCCGATGTGGACGCGCTCACGAGCGAACCGGTGGTGACGGAGCTGCGCGTATCCGCCACTATGGAGGTGATATTTGTATTATGGGTGTATTTGGTCGGATTCGAATCTCCTGCAAGCGTCTTCAGCGCAATATTGAATTGCTCACCATTCAGGAGTACTGCCTTCTGTGCCACCTCTACACGGTCGTCGAAGTTGGAGATGGTGGTAATCTTGTTGCGGACCGTGGTTAACGTATTAGGGTAAGTGAAGGTTTGGAGGGTTTCGTCACTGGCGTTCTTCAGCTCAATCTTGAAGCCGGGGATAGTATAACCAGGAATTAGGGCGAAATAATAGTTCGTGCCATCGCCACCGTAATTGGTAATGTCAAGGTAAATAGAAGTTTTGGGTAGTCCACCCTGTGCTACTACACTTGAAACGTCGTCTGTGTCGCTATTAAAATACACTCTCACTCTGGAGTCGCATATGTTAGTAGTTCCGTCCAATGAGGAAAGAACAGCATAGCTTGCGCCAGCGCAGTTTGGTGTGAATTTGATTAAATGATAGATATTCTTGAAAGATAAGTTACGATTGCTCGAATACGCAACCCGCGCCTGTACTTTGCCGAATGTCTGAGCAGTATGCGCTAAATAACCATCGCTGCACCATCCATCATAAACCCAATAACCATTCGCCTTGTCGACTTCCGTAGTAATTGATGACTTATCGGAATACATGGCTACGGGATTATAGGAATTAGTATTCGACGGATCGGGCAGCAGCCAAGCGATGTAAAAATCTGCCGCATCTATTTTATCTTTCGTTGTCCCTGAAGCGTTGAAGATAAAATCTACAGAACTTGAACCTCCGGTTTCAAGGCCTGTAGATGTCAATTGGTCCACACTAGGTCCAGCAACACGACCGGAAGGAATAGTCGCCATTGAAGAGTTGGAAGAAAAAGCGCGAATTGCAATCTTGTCACCATTCTCCCACTTCGGCATAGCCCCATCGATAATTGCCTTGGTATCATCCATGGTAGCGGTAAATACTATCTTGCCGGAATCTTGTGTTGCGTCAGGAGCCTGCTCTGTTTCTTTCTGGCAAGAGGCGGCAAAGCTAACTATAGCGAGAGCCGCGAAAATGTGTGTAAGTTTCTTCATGGCTCTGCTATATTTCATCGGTGTCATATACTTCTGTAGTGGAACTACCACCCGAGACAAGCAGACTGGGCCCCATAAACGGCATCTCTAGCCGTACCTGAATCACTTCGCACTGAGGGGCGAGGTACCTTTCTGTGTTGTTTTTCATGTCGTTATTGTTTTTCAAATGATTTTTTCCATTATGGCTTTGCGGACGAGGCCGGCGGTGTTCTTGGCTTCGAATTTCACTAGGAGGCGCTTGCGGTACCACCTGATGGTCTCTTCGCTGAGCGACAGGATGTCGGCTATCTGGGCCGAGGTCTTTCCGCCTGCTACCAGATTGAGGATATCCAGCTCCCTGTCAGTCAGTGTCCGTCTAGTGTCGTTCATGGTTGCAAAGTTCATATTAATTGACCTGAAAAACACCACCTTAAAAGGTGGAAATGAAGTCGCGGGGCAGGAGGGAAGCATTTTTTTGCGTATATTTACAATATGAAACGGATCGTTGCAACTGTGCTTCTTGCCGTCGTTACGACGGCTCAATCATTCGCGACATACACCGACCATCGCGGCCACAACGTCGATTCCCTTGAGAAAGTCGTCGCCCCCTGGACGGCCGACGCCATAGAGAAAGCCTCGACAGAGGACCTGGTGATGCTCAACAGGGCATATCGCAACCTGATGCTGGGCTACAACGCTATCAGCCCGCTGAAAAGCGAGTTCTATGCCCGTAAGGCCCTCGCGATCAGCCTCAGGGAGGATTGGCCGGCGGCCTCGTCGGACGCCTTTCGCTACATAGGCCAGCACTTCTACACCCGCGAGCAGTATGACAGCGCCATGGTCTATTACCGCCGGTCCCTGGAGTGTGTGGACAAGATGGCGGCCGGCGCCACGAGCACGACCAATCCCGAGGGATATGACGAAACATACGTAGATGACTACTATTCAGCCCTTTACGGCGCCATTGGCAACCTCTACAACGTGATGGACTCCATCCCTCAGGCGATGGAGTGGTACGAGAAGGCGGGAGCCATTTTCGACAAGCACGGCTGGAACGAGAGCAACTCAGTCCTCTGGTACAACATAGGTGAGACGTGGGGGGAGCAGCAGGAATTCAAGAAGGCGCTCCAGGCATATGACAAATCCCTGAAATACGCCCAGGCGGCGGGGGATACGCTGTTCATAATGGATGTATATAAAGGATATGGCGGCATATACCTCATGCAAGGCAAGACATGGAAGGCTTTGCCATATCTTAAGGAGGCGGCCGCATATTATGAAGCCCATCCGGACTACGCCCCGTCCTTCCGGGTGGAGAACCTCGAGTTCATGAACCAGGTGCTGGCCGCCCAGAAAAAGGAGATAGCGTGGATGGCGACGGCAGCAGTCCTCCTTGTCCTTCTGGCAATTGGTATATACTTCATTGCCAGGCGATTACGCCTCGCTCGCCGCGAGCAGGCCGAGACCGCCCTGGTGATGGATGAAACCCTGAGTGAACTGCGCGAAACCTCCCGCAACACCAAGCTGCCGCCCCTTTCCGAACGCGAAAAGGAAATTCTCGACCTGCTGGCCAAAGGCTACACCACCGCCCAGACTGCCGACGCCATATTCCTCAGCACGGAAACCGTCCGCTGGTATCGCAAGAAGCTACTTGCTAAGTACGGTGTGGCCAACACCCCGGAGCTGGTCTCCCTCCTGAAGGACTCCGGGTTGCTTTAGCTGGAGATTCCGGGCCAAGGGCAGTTATCGGGCCAAAGCATATTTTGATATGCAGTTCAACAATATATTGCAGGCGCATCCTTCATCTTCCGAGGAGATTGGTCTGAAATTGTCGAGCCTCCCGCTAGCGAACACCCACCAGTATCCGGTTGATGAGACGATGTAATACGTGCTGGCAGCCTTCTGGGATGGAATAGTGATATTTATCGACATTCCGTCCTTCTCATATTCTATTTTCACGATGATGCGTTTGGTGCTCCCGAACATTGTTTTAAGCACCGATTCAAGGTTGTCCAAATTGCACTCGTAACTGTTGGGAACCAGGGAGTCGTAGAGCTCAAAGAATTGCTTTTTGTCAAATAGGGAGTCATACTTTGTGAAGCCCATATGGACAATGTCCTTGTGCGCAGAGCGGGTCTTTTTGCCGAAGCTGTCGCTGAACACCCAATTGCTCACGAGGTTCCCTTTGACACAGCGGTATTCAGTTCCGTTATCCTGCCCGGAGATAGTACAAAAAGATTCTTCCTGAAGGCCGTGACTATCGATGATAGCCATTACCCTGTCCTGCAACTGATTAAGCCACTGGGATGTCATCCCTTTGAGACGGAATTCAAAATATAGCGGCTGGCCTATAAGCACGGCTTTCCCCTCTTCGTCGGGACTTTTCCAGGAGCCGCTGATTATAGGATTTGCTGATTCCAGGACTCCCTCGGAAGACAGGCTGTCGGCAAGCTCTTGCAGGTCTTCCCTCAGGGATTCCGCCTTTGCTTCATCCTGGGGGAAGGGGATATTCAAGTCCATAGAAAGCGAGGATTTGAAGGCTCCGCTGGAGAACACGCTGTAGATAATACGGAAATTGCCTATATCCACTGCAGTGCAATAGCGACCAATTACCTTGTGGTCTGCCGGCAGGGCCTCCATCAATGCACGAGATGTGTCCTTTCGGGAAAAGAGGATTATGACCGTCAGCAACACAGCCAAGAATGCTAGTACCTTAACGCCGTCGTAATTATCCAGGGCTATGGCCCCATAAATCGCCGAGAATATAAAAAATGTATAAAAGACGATTAAGATGATCATTCCTATTCGATGACCTCTCTTGTACTTAGTTTCATACTTTCTTGCCATACGCGGACTTTTTGCAAAGATAGCAAAAAACGGGGCAGATTAGAGTACAGAATTGCTTGTATTTGTTCGCCAAGATGACCTGGAGGACAGATTAGCGTCACAGGTCGAATTTGAGGGCGGGGACCTGTGACAGCAGTAGTGGCTTGCAGGGGCCTGGAAGGGCATTTCGGTGTCACAGGTGGTCAAGGTGAAAATCGACCTGTGACGCGCACGCGCGCAGCGGTGGCGGTGGCGGCGGTGGTGGCGACGGTGGTGGCGACGGCGGTGGTGGCGACGGCGGTGGTGGCAGCGGCGGCGGGCGCTAGAACTTCCAGGTGAAGTAGAGGAAGAAGTTGTGGTTGAGGGGTTTGGGGGCGGGGTAGAAGGTGCTGAAGGAGGTGCCTTCGATGACGCCGGAGCGCCGGGTGGACCAGACGTCATATGACGACAGGGACCAGCCGATGCCGCCGCCCAGCTCGTCCAGCGAGAAGTGCAGCATTGCGCGGAGGCTCCAGGCCCACCACTGGGGGCCTTTCAGCCAGTATTTTTCGTATTTGAAGTTGCTCAGTTCGGCAGGCTTGGAAGGGTTCACTTCGCGGAACTCCGCTTCGACCCGCTCGATGGCGGGGGTGAGGACGAGCCCGGGGGCAGCCCGAAGGGATATGCGCAGCGCCTGGATGCGCAGCGCCGGGGTGCAGAGCATCACCGACGGCGTGAAGGTCAGGCCCGTAATGTTCTGATGCTCAGGCGTGAGGATCCACTGGTCATAATAAGGGGTGGAGGTCACCTTGCCCCAGGGGATATCGTTCTTGCCGGAGGTGCCGTTGATGCCGACATATGCGCCGAGACCGACATATTCCAGCGGGAACCAGAAATATGACACGTCCACGAAGAAGCTCCGGTTGGTGGACATACCGCCGCCGAAGGAGACTTCGTGCCTCCAACTGTCGCGAAGGATCTGCGCTCCCGCCGTCTGGCACAACAGCAGGAGCAACAGGGGCAGAATGGCCCTGCGGATCCGGGCCGTAACCATATGGCTATCTGTGCTTTGCGTGGAAGCTGACGCCGACGGCATTGGGGCCGCAGTGGCTGCCGGCCGTAGGGTTGACGTCCACATATTCTATCCTGAGGCCTTCGCCGAACTTCTCCCTGAGGATGGCGCCCACCTGCTGGGCAAGTGGCATTGCGTCGGTCTGGGCTATGACGAGCCTGTGCTGCAGGACATCCTCGCCGAGGGTGAGGACATAGTCCACCAGGGTGTTGATGGCGTTCTGGCGTCCCTTGGCCTTTCCGATGCTCACCATCTTGCCTTCGGAACTCATATAGATGATGGGGCGGATGCCTATCAGGCCGCCCATCGTCGCCGCCAGGCCGCTGACACGTCCGCTGCGGCGGAAGAACTTGAGGTCGTCGGCGAAGAAGTAGATGCCGAACTTGTCCACCTCGGTCTTGCCCCACTCGAGCACCTCTTCGGGGGTCTTGCCCGCGAGGAAGAGGTCTCCGACTTCGCGCACGATATTGTAGGAGCCTATCGTAATGCCTTTTGTGTCAAGCTCATAGAACTTCCTCTCGGGATATTTCTCCTTCAGGGCGGCGACGGCCTTGTCCATTGCGTCGAAGGTGGCGGTCATCGCACGAGAGAAGTGGACGTAGAAGATGTCGTTGCCGGCGGCGAACTCGGGCTCGAAGTAGGCTATGTACTTGTCTTCGCCCAGGGCGCTGGTGGTGGGAAGGACGCCTGCGCGGAGCATATCATAGAAAGCGTGGGCGTCGAACTCCTCGAAATCCTCGTAGGGGTAGATGGTCTTGCCGTCATAGCTGTACGGCATACTGATTAGCTTGTAGCCATATTCCTTCGCAACCTTGGGGGTTATGTCGGTGTCGGTGTCGGTGAAAAGTGTCAGCATATTATGTGAGTATTATTATATAATCATAAACGGGCTGGCCGCCGTGGGTGACCATAAATTCTGTCATAGGATATTGATTCCCAAGAGTTTGTGCAACCTGCTCGGCCTCTTCGGCGGGGACGTCGGCGCCATAGAAAACCAGGGCGACGTCACGGTCTCCGGCCTCCATCTTGCCGCACAGGGCCACGACGGTGTCCTCCCGGGACGCTCCGCCGCAAAGGATGTCCTTGCCGGTGAAGCCCACGTAGTCGCCTTCCTTGCAGCCGTCGGCGTCGCGGATCGCGGTGGACACCATTCCGGTAACTACCTGGGCCATAACTTCCTTGAGGCTTTCCTCGAGCTGGTCGGGGTCTGGAGTATCGAAATCGAAGGAAGCTATTGCCGTGTAGCCTTCCCCGATATTCCTGGATGGCAGAACGTGCACCTGGGCCTTGTCATACAGCGCCGCGGCCTGCTCGGCCGTCATAATGATGTTGGAGTTGTTGGGGAAGACGAATATGTGCTCGGCGCCGGTGCGGGCGAATGCATCCAGGAAACTCTGCACCGACGGGTTCATGGTCTGGCCGCCCTGGATCACCACGTCGGCACCGGCCTCGGTGAAGGTCGCCTCGAGGCCCTCGCCGGAAGCCACGGTGACTATGCCATAACGTTTGGCAGGCCTGGAGAAGCCGTCCTTGATGGTCGTCTCGTGGTGCTGGAGGGTCATATTCTCAATTTTCAGCGTGAGGAATTCGCCCCAGCGCTGGCAGTGGCTGAGCACGTCGCCCGGGGTGCGGGTGTGGACGTGGACCTTCACTATGCTGCCGTCCTTGAAGCAGACTATGGAGTCGCCCACGCCTGACAGATAATCGATTATCTGCTTCTCGTCGAAGGTGTCAGGGTCGACCTTGGCCCTCTGGAGGCGGAGGAGGAACTCGGTGCAGTAGCCGAATTCCAGGACACTGTCCGGCGTGAAGGAGTCGAGGTCTATCTTCTTTGCCGCAGGGGCGCTGCTCTGCACCGGCTCGGTCGTCTCGCCATACAGGGCTTTCATTATACCGCGGGCTATGGAGACAAGGCCTGCGCCGCCGCTGTCGATGACGCCGGCTTTCTTCAGCACGTCAAGCAGCTCCGGGGTCCTTTCGAGGGAGGCTTCCATTTCCTTGAGGAAGGCCGCGCCATATTCTTCAAAAGTGGTTGAGCCTGAAGCGTTTGCGGCTGCGACGGCTTCGCGGTAGACTGTCAGCATCGTGCCTTCGACGGGCACCGGGACGGCCTTGTAGGCCTCTTCGACGCCGCATTGGAGGGCTTTCTCCAAATCCTGGAGACTGACCTGGCCGATGCCTTCCAGGCCCTTGGCTATGCCTGCGAAAATCCTGCTGAGGATGACCCCCGAATTGCCTCGGGCGCCGAGGAGCATCCCCTTGGAGATGGTCGCTGCGGCTTCGCCCACGGTGGAGTCGGGTCCGGCCTGGGAACAGCCGGATTCGATGGTCATATACATATTGTCGCCCGTGTCTCCGTCGGGGATCGGGAATACGTTCAGGTTGTTTACTACCGTCTTGTCGTTTGCCAGTTGTGCGGCTCCCTGGCGTACGAGGGCGGCAAAAGCGGGGCCGTTCAAAGTTCTATCTGTCATAGTCACACGTCTGCGATGGGTAATCCCATAGTGCAAAGATAGCATTTTTATTTCAATAATATGCGTGTGCGAAGGGAATGATTTTTGCAGTGGGAAGCGGCCGAGATGATCCGACAGAATTTAGCGAAAATCCAGAAGGCGATGCTGCCCAGTTCCAAGGGGGCGGTGTCCATCTCCGATATAGTTATCCTGGATGACAACCTCACCGAGGACTACTCCTTAGACAGGGTCAAAAGTCCTATGAGGGACATAGCGAAGGGCTCACCGTTCAGGCAGATGCTCTGCTTCCTCGCCCTGTGCAAGAGCGGCCACGCAGTGTTCAAGATAAACCTGAAGGAATATGAGATAGGCCCTGGAGGCATTATGCTCTGCTATCCCGGGATGATAGTCGAAAGCATCAGGATCAGTTCCGACTGCAAGGGCGCTATGGTTGCTTTTGCCCACGAGGTATTCTTTCCCGACAGCACGGCCCCCTGCATCAAGACCCTCAGGCGTTATATGCTTTCTCCGCTGGTGCTGCAGTTGGACGAAAAGCGTTCCGGGATGCTGTTCACATCCTATAACCTCCTGAAATCCACCCTCCAGAAGCCGGACTACGACTATAAGAAAGACACCATCCAGGGGGGGCTCCACATTATGGCCGCAATGATTGCCCAGTGGACGGATATGGAGAACAATACGATTCCGGAATCCCCGAAGAGCAGGGACGAGAGCCTCTTCCTGAACTTCATCTCCGACGTGCAGCGCAACTGCTACAAGGAGCGCAAGATAAGCTTCTATTCGGAGAAGTTCTGCATATCCCCGAAATATTTCGCCCGTCTGATCTACAGCGTCAGCGGCCGGCATCCTGCGCAGTGGATAAAGGATTATGTCATAATGGAGGCGAAGGTGATGCTACGCTCCGGCTCATTCACCGTTCAGCAAGTAAGCGACGCCCTCAATTTCCCGAATTCTTCGTTCTTCGGGAAATATTTCAAATCGGGGGTTGGACAGTCCCCCAAGGAATATATCATCGAGTCCCGCTGACCGCTACTGGCCGCGTTTGTCCACGACGGTTGCAGTGGGGAACTGGCTCTGGTCGAAGGTGACCTTTTCTTCGGTGACGCCTAATTCGAAGTCCCTGATAGTGAGCGTGACGCCTTTGAGCCTGGAGCTCAGGTTGATGGGATAGAAAGTGCCTTTTGCTATGACCATATCCAATTTCTTGGGATCGTCCTTGGACTTGTTGTTCCTGGACTTCTTGCCGGTTATGAACCAGGCCTCGTCAGTCTCCTTTGTGATGGAGAGGTCATAGCCTTCGGCGGTGCCTTTGAAGGTGCCGGTCTTGTCGTCTGAATCGTCTGAAGGCTTTACGTCCTTGATTTCTATTTCGTTATCATCGACATCGTAGGACCAGTTGGTCTTGCCGTCGCTCCAGATGCGGAGGGTGTGGCCCTGCATCGAGCCTTCCATATAGCTCTTCTTGCCCAGGTTCCAGGCCCTTGTGGACAAAGTGCCGATGATGGGGAACCTGATGTCCACCGTCATAACCATTCCGGTTTGCTCTCCCTGCTCCATGACTGCTTCCATGTTCTTGACAATCTCCTCGGGGGTCTGTGCAAGTGCGCCGATCGCGATGAGAGCGAATGCGATAATGCTGAAAATACGTTTCATAGCCGTTCAAAAATAGTATATCAGTGCAAATATAGCATTTTTTGCGAATAGTTCCCCCCGTTTGAAGGAAAGCCAACGCACGGAACCCCTCTTCAGCCCAGCCCTTGCTCACGGGCTTTGGAGAGCATTTCTGCGGTGTTCTTGGCGTCGAACTTCGCCAGAAGACGCTGGCGGCGCCATTTGATGGTCTGTTCCGTGAGGAAAAGGCGTTTTGCTATGTCCTTGCTGGTGAGACCTTCGGCAAGCATTGGAAGGATTTCCTTTTCGCCCCTGCTCAGTTCCACTTTGCGTGCCATCTTCAGCTGGGACAGCGAATCTGTCATTTCCAGCTCGGTCAAGGCCTCGCCTATGGCTTCGTCTGCCGCGGCGTTCTCTTTCTTAAGGCGCAGTGCCCGGCGGGATATAACCAGGAGGGACAGGAGGACTGAAGCCAAAACGGCAAAAGCAGTCGCCAGCATACTTCGCTGCCGTTTCTGCGTCTGGTAGGCCTGGCCCATAATGTCCAGCGTGGCGATCCTGTCGTAATATTCCTGGTCCTGATGCCTGGAATAATATTCATCGGCCTGCTGAAGATACTGCAGGGCCTTTGTGACTTTTCCCTGTCGCATATAGAGAGCACCAAGTCCCAGCTTAGGCGACGCCACCCACAGGGAATCGCCTGCTTCCTGTGCATATCGGATGGCGTTGTTGTAACACTCTATGGCTTTGGCGTCATTCCCTTCGCCAGCCCAGATATCGCCCATATTGTGTTCCAGGATGGAACTGCTGATTCTCCAGTCGTATTTCTTGAATATATCCCCGGCCTTGGCGTAGTAGTTCATGGCCTGCGGGAGGGAATCAATCTCATAGTAAAGATTGCCGATATTGCCGTAAAGGCTTGATGCGGCATCATCTATCTTTTCCTGGGGGTAGCCTTCCGGGGTGTCCGGGCCGGCCTCTCCGGCCGCCATACGGTCCAGATAGCCCAGCGCCACGCGATAGTAGAAGATGGTGCTGTCATACTGTTCCTTATTATAGAAAAGCTGGCCGATGAACTTGGAGGCCAGGTAGGGCTGATAGAGGGATTTAAGCTCATTGCCAAGGTCATAGGCCCTTCTGGCAGCATACATCGAGCGGTCCGGGTTGATGCGTTCATATCCGTACATCAACTGCGAAAAGGCAAGGCAAACGTCGGCCCTGGTTTCAAAGGGGGCGTTTGCCAGGCGCTCCGGTGTCCATCCGGCCACCACATTCTCCAAAGAATCGAGTTTCCGGTCCCTGTGATCGTTGTACTGTGCGTTCGCTCCCAAGGCGAAGACCGGTATGAAGAACAACGTAAGAAAGAATCGTTTCATAGCATGGCAAAGTTAGCAAAAGCGAAGCACTTTCGGGATTACAGGGGCAAAAAACCGACAGTCGGGGCCTATTTTTATACTTTCGTATAATTCTCAAGTGCTTGGGATTGACGAACTTTGTAGGTGGAAACTAATCCCGATTCTATACCACAATCAACCAAAAACACAGTAGATATGAGAAAGATTTTTATGGCAATTCTGCTCCTTGCCGGGGTGTCATTCTTCGCAGCCTGTGCGAATACTGCGTGTCCCAAAGACAATGCTGACGGGGAGGAGAATGGAAATGGCAACGGGCAGACGGAACAGACCGAAGAGCCCCAACAGGGCGACCAGGCAATTGATCCCAAGGTCCTTGCGGCGACATTCCCCCTCAATGTGAAGATTCAGATGAAGAATCAGCCTTCGTACAACACGGCGGAAGAAGATATTACCCTCATCAAACTGGGGAATGAATGGTTCTATGAGAACAGGGGCTATCGTTATGTGTTATATCTCTATTGCCAATTTGCCAAAGATGGCAAAACATTGAAGGCCTTTGGCGGCGCCCTGCAGGAAGACGGCACGGTCAAGTGGACAAATCTTCTTACAACCGGCGATGAAAGCTACTTGAATTTCGCAGGATTTGCCAAGAACTCCGAGTGCCACGTCCTGTTCGATGCCGCTGTCCCTGCCGGCAACTGCAAGAAATATGGCGAAGCCACATCCGACAAAGAGACAATCCTCGGAGTTGAATGCACCCGCTACGATTATGATTTTGTGGTCAAGGCCGATTACTGGGTCGACGATGCCACCAAGATAGTTTACAAGTTTGTCAACTATCTGGATAAGAATAAAGAGACCAAGAACGCCACCTTCGAAATCAAGGGCTGGGACACTTCTGTCAAGGAATTTGAATGGGATAAACCTGAATAAAAACAATTGTCATGAAAAGAATTGCATTCGTCCTGATGTGCGTTGCCGCCCTCGCGATGGTCTCCTGCGGCGGCAATTCCAAGAAGAAAACTGGTGGTTCCGAGACTAAGATTTCCGAAGCCTCATCCGACGCCGTGGACCTGGGCCTGAGCGTCAAGTGGGCAAAGATCAACCTGGGCGCCAAGGACGCATCTGACCCGGGCAATTATTACGCCTGGGGTGAGACTGGGACCAAAAAGGTTTACAACGGTGATACATACAAGTTTAAGGACGGCTACAAGGTGAAGAAGTACTCAACCGAGGACAGTCACGCCAGCTCAGGCACTGCCGACAAACTGATTGTCCTGCAGGGGGAAGACGATGCCGCAAAGGCAGCCCTTGGCAACGGGTGGCGTATGCCCACCCGGGCGGAGGCTTTGGAACTTTTCACCCAGTGCAAGTTCAGCTACGACAAGCCGGGCCTTGTGACCGTCACCGGCCCCAACGGCAACAGCATTGATTTCCCGAAATCCGGATACTATGTGGGAGATAAGCTCCAGGAAACTGGCTATCCCTGGTGCTGGACCGCTTCCATGGCGCTTGCCGCCGGCACGCCGACAGGCAGCGAAAACGCCATTGAATGGCACGAGCGCAAACAGGGTGACGCCATGCGATTCGGCCACACCGACTGTTACGGCCTCTACCGCGAGAACGGCCTCCCCATCCGCCCAGTCAAAGACTGAACGGTATTTTGAGAACGCGGCATCAGCCGCGTGGAAGGAAAGCCAACGCGCGGAACCCCTCTTCCTCCGGGATTTGGAAAAGGCGGCATCAGCCGCAGGCCGGAACGTCAGCGAGATGTTCGGCCCGAACATCGAAGCAGTGGAGGCCAGGGGGTTCGGGGGAGCGACAGTTCCCCCGTCTGAACGAAGTTCGAATCCCTCTTCTGTAGCGGAAAAGCCAGCGTTTAGCTGGCTTTGGAGCGGAGGAAGAGGGATTCGAACCCCCGGAACGTTGCCGTTCAACAGTTTTCAAGACTGCCGCCATCGACCACTCGGCCATTCCTCCTTTGGGGATACAAAGGTACAACAGTTTTGCTAAACTGCAAAAAAAATGTGACCTTTGCCATATAGTTTTGGCCAGTATGAAAAAGGTAATACTACTCCTCTCCCTCCTTGTGAGCGCATCGCTGTGGGCACAGAAGCCCCAGACCTATTTCAGCATCGACGATATGCCGGACCTTGTGAAATGCCTGCCGGCGCCTCCCGACACTGTCGGGTCGGACTTCGACCACGATGTGCTCCGCTATATGTGGGGCAAGAAGATGCGTGCCGATTCCCTGCGGGCGGCGATGGCCGAGCGGGACGCCATATGGGACCTGGACACCCTGGCCGCCATATTCAGCGAACCTTTCGGGATGAAGATATCCTCGACCGGGACCCCTGAAATCTACCAGGCCTTTGTCCGGGGCATAGCGACCATAGAACTGATCCGTATCCGTCCCAAAGCGCATTTCAGGCGCATTCGCCCTTTCGTGCGATACGATGAACATATGCTGACCACCTGGGAGGAGGATGAACTGCGCGGTGAAGGCTCATATCCTTCCGGCCACACCATCCGTGGCTGGAGCGCCGCCCTTATCCTATCGGAAATCAACCCCGCCGCTGCCGAGGCCCTTTTCGCCCGGGGCTGGGCATATGGCGAAAGCCGCGTCATAGTGGGCGCCCACTGGCAGAGTGACGTGGATGCCTCCCGCCCTGCCGCCAGCATCGGCTACTCCTTCCTGCAGACCAGCCTCTCCTGGCGCTCCCAGATGCTCCTCGCCAAGGCCGAGTTCGCCAGGCTCACCAAGTCCCGGTGAGGCTCCCCGGCGGGGGGACCTTGCACTTTTTTGCCGTTTTTTCTACGAGGTACCCACTGCGCCAGGGGGACCTTGCAGTTTTTGGGGCTTATTTGAACTAGGTACCCGGCACGATTGGGGGACCTTGCACTTTTTTGCCGGTTTTTCTACGAGGTACCTTCACAATCGCGGGGACCTGCCCGAAAAACGGCCTCCTGGTGGCAGGTCCCTCGGAGCTAACGATGCCTACGGGCAGTCGACCCAGACCTTCATGCGGCTGGGGGCGCGGTTGTCCCAGGAGTAGTAGGGGATGAACTTCTGGCCGTTATCGGAGGTGATCGAGACGACTCCGCCGAGAAGGTCAGGCTCGAAACCGGAGCTGAATGACCCTCCGAGAGGAAGGTCGTAAGTGCCCTGATTGTCTGTTTCTTCCAGGAGCCACTGCGCGAAGTCGAGGTATTTCTGCTCGCCGGTCACCCGGTAGAGCTTCACAAGCGCCAGCTCGATCTCCTCGTGGCCGGGCACCCAGTCCTTTCCGTCGGGGCCGATGACCGTCATCGCGTGGTCGCCCATAATGTTGGGAAATATTTCATCCAGGTGGCCTGTCATTCCGGCTGCCATCCTCTGCATCTGGTCAAGGAGCCAGCCCTGGGGCTTGACGGCTCCAATGGGCAGCTCCATATAGGGCTTGTGCACAAGCGGCTCCCGGTTGGGTGTGTAGAGGTCCCCGGCCGAAGCGGCGAAGGGGATGGTCAGCAATGCCATGATCAGTAGTCTTCTCATTATTGCACTAGTTTGATTATTATCGGGTTGTTCCCCCTGAGGGCTTCGAAGGAAGCCTGGAGGAGGGTGTATTCTTCGGTGTCGGTGTAGGAGTAGTCCAGGGGCTTGCCGCCGAGGGTCACGCTTTCGAAACGGGTGCCCTTGGGGAAGGCGGGGCAGAAGTCGAGGGTGACGGAGCCTGTGGAGGATATGGTGTAATAGACTTCGCCGTCATATTTACCCATATCCATCCCTATCCGGGTCTTTCCGACCTTGAGGTTGGCCGCTTTCAGGGTGTCCCATTCATCGGGGAGCCTGGGGGCGAGGGCGGCGTTGCCGTTCACTGCGTCGGCCTTCCAGCCGAGCATCCCCTGCAGGGCGGGGCCTGTGACCGCGGTCTCGCTCCAGCACTGGTGGCGCGTGATTCCGCCCGAGCGGTAGGCGTTGCCGCGCAGCACTTCAGGGACGCGGCCGTGGGTGGGGCTGTCGTAGCATAAGAGGCTGGCCATCAGGTGGTTGAAGCCTTCCTTATAGCGGCCCACATAGTATTCCGCAAGGGAGACGGAGCCGGTGAACAGCGGCCAGATGTTGCTTTCGTCGTATGCTCCCACGCCTTCTTCCGGGCGGGGGTCGTTGGTCTGCCTCACGCCCCAGGGCTGGGAGAAGTCGGGGGCGGCATATTTGCACACCATCTCGTAGGACCTGTCGTGGTCGGTGACGCCGAGCCAGACGGGGACCGACGGGAGGGCGAGCATAGCGGTGGAGTAGGTGCCGTCGGCGTTCAGGCCGTAGTTGTAGTAGCCCTTTTCGTTCCAGAAGTTTTCCAGCAGAGGGGCGACTGTCCCGGCTGCTTCCAGATATTCGGCAACCTTCTGGACGTTGCCTTCCACGGCCGAGAGCCAGGTGGCGTCCAGAAGGGCGCGCTCCCAGATGCCGCAGAGGTAGAACTCGGTGTGGCCGACGAAGTAGTCGCCGCCTTCGAGCCAGCCGTGGCCGACGTGCTCAATCTCAATCAGGCCGTCGGCGTTGGTGTCGGTGGAGAAGCAGAAGTCCATAGCCCGGTGGACGTTCTCCATATGTTTAAGGACATAGTCCACATCGCCCGTGGCCCTAAGGTATTCGGCCATAAGGACGACCATCAGCGGGGTGGCGTCGGAGGCGTCGAAGTGGTCGGAGCCGCTGGTTGTGAGCTCGTGGAAGATGGGGCCGTTAATGCCCTGGAAATCAGTGAGAAGGTCCAGCGTGAGGCGGACGGCTTCGAAGTCTCCCATCGCCAGGAAGGCAAGGGCGGAGAGCTCGCTGTCACGGCCGAAGTACCAGGCATATCCCGGACGGCCGCTGACGCGGTGTCCGCCGCCCCAGCCGCGAAGGGATGAGGAGTAGCCTGCCATAAGGGCCGTTCCGAGGCCGGGTGTCTCGGCGAGGAACTGGCCGGCGCTGACGGTGGCCCAGCGGTAGCCTTCGTTGAAGGTTTCGTCCGGGGTGGTGATGGAGGCGTGGTGGGCGAGGTAGGTCTTCCAGTAGTCCCTGCTGTCTGTAAATATCTTATAGGGGTCCTTGATGGCTTTTGCGTATGAGGTTTGGGCCCCTTCCAGACCTTCACTGCCGGCAGCCATCACTACGTCCAGCGCCTGGCATCCCCTGACGTCGAATTCTATGCTGACGCTGGCCTGGAGGAGGTCTTCCCTCGTGCGGCCTTCGCTGAGCACCTTGCCGGGGGCATTTGCTCCGAGCAGGGAGACGAATTCGCCGTCGCAAGCCGTGATGCAATAGCACCCGGCCTTTTCGGACCAGCCGGCCTTCAGCGACCCGAGGGCATTCTCGTCATAGGGCCACATATAGCGCATATTGGAGGCGAAGTCGACGGTGATGCGGTCCAGCTGGCCCTCCCACTCGTAGTGGGCCACCGTGACTGGCTCCTTGATGTGGGGCACCAGCACTTCGCGGACGCTGACTCCCTCTGCCATATAATTGCGAATCAGGGAGTTGAAGCGGAGTTCCACCGGCTCTGCAGGGCTGTCCAGGCGGGTGTCGCCGGCCTTGGCCGAATAGGCCTTAAGGGACATCACGGGGTGGGTCCATATCTCCTTGATGCCGCCTTGTTCTTCGCTCACTGCGAGGGTCCTGCGGCCCGGAAGGGTGACTTCGGCGCCGCGGGTGGCTTCGAAATGCAGGGCGTCGGAGTCCGTGCCAAGCTCCCATCTGGTTGCCTTGGGAGCCTTGACTGCCTTGAGGGCGGGGCTTTCAAGGACGACGTCCGTCTTGTCGTAGGACCAGTACCGGGCGGGGGATTCCATCTTGCAGCCGAGCATATAGTTCACTGCATTGCGGGTGAACTTGTGGAGGACGGCCTTGTTGTAGTTGGGCTTGCCATAATAGAGGAAGGCGCCGATACTGAGTATCTTACCTTTCCCGACGGGCTGTTCCCATATGACTTTGTCTTCGGGGTGGTAGAAGATCAGCTGCCAGAGGATGGCGTCTACCTTGCTTCCTTCCGCCTTCGGCATATTCTCCCCGAACCAGCCGAGGATGCGGTTACGGTTGTCCTTGTGGCCGTGCCAGACATAGGCTCCGCCCTGCAGGCCGTCGAAGAGCGGATGGCTGCGCCAGGCGTGGAAGCCTACCTTGCGGCCGAAGCCGTCGTCGATTGCGTCCTCATAGCGGCAGTCCACCTGCCCGCTCTCCAGGCCCCACTCGTGGCCAAGCCGGACGGCCTCCATCGACAGGATGGCCTTGCCGCCCTTGGAGAGCCAGTTGGAGACGGTCGCACCGGCCTCGATTTCGGCTTTGCTGATTGCGCTTGTGTCGGTCCTGTGCCACCACAGCAGGTCGCAGCCTTTCAGGCCCTCGCCGGAGGAGATGGCCTCAGGGCCCTCAATGGCCTTGCAGTAGTAGCCCATCCCCTTGACCAGCTCGGTGATGGCCTCGGCCTGCGCGGCGTCATCGCAGATGAGCGCCACCTGGGGCTTTCCGCAGGCAATCACTGCGAAAACGGCAAGAATCGTGGTTAAAAGTCTGTGCATATGTGTGTCTTCTCTAGCAAAGATACTTAAACGCACGTTCAATTCCCACTAAAAACGTTTCAATTTTTGCAAAAATCGTCTCAATCGCTGATACGCGCCGCTCCCCCGCGTCCCCTGTTGTCCCCAGTTGTGCCTTCCGGGACAGTGAGGGGCTGGAGTCCAGCTGACGGGAATGAGCCAACCCGGTCACTTGACGTCAAACTCCTCCTTTTAGCCACGCCAGGCGTGTCTAACGTCGTCAAACAATTTCCGTCATCCCGCTGGCGCGGGACCGTTCCCTGCACAAGGCCACCGCACGATTCATTCCCGTCAATGTCCTCCAGCCCCTCACTGCCCCGACTAGAAAAGAACGATGTTTTTGGCCGTTTTCTGACCCCCATTGATTATCAGAAAGTTGCGAATATGCCATACTGCTTTTCAAGTATGGCGTCTTTGTAAGTGCCTAGTAATCAGGTAGCATCAGAAAACGCAGCGAAGTCGTGAGTGACCGTCACAGGTCGAATTACATCGCGTTGACCTGTGACGCTGATTGTGCCACAGAGGCGCCTGGAAGGGCATTTCGGTGTAACAGGTGGTCGACCTCAAAAACGACCTGTGACGCTTGGGGCCCATTCCTGCCCGAAGAGGAGTGTGCTGAAGGACCGGAGTTTCCCAGGGGTCCGGGTGGCTGGGTGGCCGGGCTAGCTGCGGAGGTAGTCCTTGGGGGAGACGCCGAACTGGGCGGTGAAGCACTTGGAGAAGTAGGAGGTGGAGGAGAAGTCCACCGCGGTGGCGACTTCGCTCACCGGGCGGCCGCCTTCGCCCAGGAGCTGGGCGGCCTTCTTCAGGCGGCAGAGCTTGATGAAGTCGCCCGGAGGGAGGTCGGTGACGGTCTTCATACGGCGGTAGAGGGTGGCGCGGCTCATATACTAGTATTTGAAAGACGATCCGCCGAGGAACTCGCGAAGCAGCGAGGTCGGGGGGATTTCCTGGTCGGGAACCGGGGTGAAGTAGTGGATGAACTTCAGCAGGCGGTGGGCCTCACTGTATTCGGGGCAGTTCTTCGGGACGGTCGCGAGGATGGGCTCGGCGTGGAGGCGGAGGACGGCGAATTCCAGCAGGTAGGCCGAGTTGAACATCATATCGGCATTCTCCTGGTAGGGATATATCCAGTCGTGTTCGCTCTTGCGGACGTTGGGCCACTGGCGTATGGACTCGCGGGCCGTGAAGGCGCGCTTGTTGTAGTCGCGGATGATCCTGCGGAGGAGGCGGTTGTCGCTCGTGGGGATGCAGTTGTGGTTGTCCAGCGAGGTGCTGGTGAGGGTGTTGATGAATATGCGGAACTTGCTGCTGTCGGGAATCCTGTCGGTCAGGGCGGGGTTCAGGGCGTGGATGCCTTCCACCAGGAGGACGCTGCCGGGGACGAGCTTGATATGCTTTCCCTTATATTCTCTGAGGCCTGTAACGAAGTTGAATTCAGGGACTTGCACGTCTTCGCCACCAAGCATTGCGATAATGTCGTCCTGCATACGGGCGTGGTCCACCGTGTCGAAATTGTCGAAGTCGAAGCTGCCGTCGGGGAGCCTCGGGGTGTCCTGGCGGTTGACGAAATAGTCGTCCGTGCATATGGTCAGGGGAAGCAGGCCGCAGGCCTTGAGCTGGATGCTTATCCTCTTGCAGAAGGTCGTCTTGCCGCTGCTGCTCGGGCCGGTGATGAGGACCACCTTCACCGGCTCTTCGAGACGGGAACGGCGGTCTATCTCTTCGGCTATCTGGACTATCTTCTTCTCCTGCAGGGCCTCTGCGACCTGTATCAGCTCGCTGGCGTGACCTTCGAGGATGGCGTGGTTCACGTCGCCCACGTTGGCAAGGCGCTGGATGATATTCCAGTTGAGGCTTTCTTTGAACATCTCATATGTCTTGGGCTGGTCGCAGAAACCGGCGAGCACGTCGGGGTTGGACCGGCTGGGCACGCGCAGGAGCATTCCGTCGTGGAAGAGCTGCAGGCCCCAGAGCTTGAGATAGCCGGCGGTCGGGACCAGGCGGCCGTAATAATAGTCGACCGTGTCGCCGAGGGTGTAGTAGTCGGTGTAGACGTCTTCGCTCGTTTCAAGCAGGCGGACCTTGTCTTCATAGCCGGCTTCCTGGAAGACCTTGCGGGCCTTCTCGGTGTGGACCTCGTAGCGGTGGAAGGGCACGTTCTGCTCCACTATCTCGCGCATCCTTGCGGCCACTTTCTCCACGTCCTCTGCAGTAAGTTCGCTCTTGTCGGCCTTGTGCAGGTGGCAGAAATAGCCGTGGGCTATGGGGTGCTCCATATAGACCTCGCAGCCGGGGAAGACCTCGATGGAAGCCTTATAAAGCAGGAAGTACAGGGAGCGGGTATATACCCTCATTCCGCTGGGATCCCTCAGGTCCAGGAATTCGACGTCCTTGTTGTGGTAGAGGCGGAACCTCAGGCCCTGGGAGACGTTGTTCACCTTGGCCGACACTATCGGGTAGGGCTTCTCGAATTCGAATTCTTCAGCCATCTGCTCGAGGGTCGTGCCTTCGGGAAACTTCTTGTAAGTCTTTGTGTTCTTGCAATATACCTGCATCATAAGGCTTATGGTTTTTAAAAGCAAAGTGCCGGGTTATCCCCGGCACAGTCCGTTATTTAGAAGATTTCAGGCTCGTTGTTGCTGCCGCCGCCATCCTCCTGCGCTGCAGGGCGGGGCTTGCGGAACTCGCGGCGCTCGCCTTCGCGGCGCGGGCCGCGGTCGCCGCGCCTCTCACCGCCTCTG
>JAEEGL012928341.1_pt1 | contig 72107 bp, 60 predicted proteins | sample 9134231 | NCBI WGS metagenome assembly JAEEGL01 (sample SAMN16246548, study PRJNA631951) | gut metagenome | biome: gut microbiome; feature: rumen; material: fiber-attached | host: Bos | place: Iran: Karaj | collected 2018-10
CTTGATCCGGACGGGATCTCCCAGGCGGAAGCATTTGCGCGTGCGGCGGCCCCGCAGGCACCAGGCCTTCTCATCGAAGTCGAAGAAGTCCGAACGGATCTCCCGCAGGGGCACCATCCCCTCAATCTTCGTGGGCTCGATTTCCACGTACATCCCCCATTCGGTGATGCCGGAGATGCGGCCGTCGAACTCCTGCCCCAACTTGTCCTGCATAAATTCCACGAGTTTGTACTTGACGCTGGTGCGTTCCGCTTCGGCGGCGACGATCTCCCGCTCCGATGCGTGCTTGCATTCCTGCTCCACGCGGTCGGCGGCAGCGCTTTTCCCGCCCGCCAGATAGGAGGAAAGCAGGCGGTGCACCATCGTGTCCGGGTATCGGCGGATAGGCGAGGTGAAGTGGGTATAGAAAGGGAAGGCAAGCCCGTAGTGGCCGATGTTGTCGCTGCTGTAGAAGGCCTTGGCCATCGCCCGCAGGGCAATGTCCTCGAAGGTGGCGCTCTCCGCCTTTCCTTTCGCGCTTTCAAGCAGGGTGTTCAGCGTTTTCGCCGCTTCCCGGCCCTCGAGCGAGCCTTCCATCTTGTATCCGAAGTGGCCGGCAAAGGCCTTGAGCGACTGTAATTTCTCGCTGTTCGGCTCTCCGTGTACGCGGTAAACGAAGGTCTTGGCGTTCTTTGCGGCGACGGCGTTCATCTTCCCGTCCGTCGCGATGAATTCCGCCACGCTGCGGTTCGCCAGCAGCATGAATTCCTCAATGAGGAAGTTCGCCTCTTTCGATATTTTCTGATAGACCCGGACCGGCTTGCCGGAAGCATCCACTTCCACTTTCATCTCCGGCCGGTCGAAATTCACGGCGCCGTTCTTGAAACGTTTCTCCTTGAGGCGCTGTGCCAGACCGTTCAGCGTCAGGATGGCCTCTTTGAGCGTGTCGCTCCAGTCGCCTTCCCCGCTGTTCTCGATGATGCCCTGCGCCTGGTCGTAATCCAGCCGGTAGTCGGAACGGATGATGGTGCGCGAAAAACTGCGGCTGCGGATTTCGGCCTTGGGGCTGAGCTGGAAGATGGCTGAAAAGCAGAGTTTATCCTCTCCCGGCCGCAGGGAGCAGACCTTGTTGCTCAGTTTCTCGGGCAGCATCGGCACGGTGCGGTCCACCAGATAGACGGAGGTGCCGCGCTCGCGGGCTTCCTTGTCGAGGGCCGTTCCCGGCTTGACATACCAGGATACGTCCGCGATGTGCACGCCCACCTCGAAATCGCCGTTCCCGAGTTTGCGGAAAGACAGCGCGTCGTCGAAGTCCTTGGCATCGCTGGGATCAATGGTAAAGGTGAAGGTATCGCGGAAGTCTTTGCGCCCCTTCAGGTCTTCTTCAGTGATGGTCTCGCGGATGGCCTCCGCTTCCTTTTCGACGTTCGCCGGGAAACGGTACGGCAGGTTGAACTCCGCCAGGATGGCGTGCATTTCCGTTTCGTTCTCGCCCGGGAAGCCCAGCACATCGACAAGGTGGCCGTAGGGGTTGATGCTGCCCCTGTCCCACTTGTCCACCGAGGCTGCGACCTTCATCCCCGCCTGCGCCCCCATCGTCCGCGCCTCCTCGGCATCGACCATGATGTCATAGGGCATATATTTGCTCTGCATCAGCACCCAGGCCTGGGCACCCCTGTAATGCATATAGCCGACGAAGTATTTGCGTCCGCGCTCCAGGATTTCAATCACCTCTCCCTCGCGGCGCCCCGTGCGGCCTTTCTCGCGGGTGACGGCGACTTTCACGAGGTCCCCGTCCAGCGCATGCCGCGTCTTGGAGGCCTTGACGAAGATGTCTTCCTCTTCGCCTTCCACTTTGACGAAGATAAATCCCTCGCGGGTCATCTGGGCTCTGCCCGTCACTTGCGGGAAGACCTTCTTCCCGCCCTGTTTTCTAGTCTTTCTTTTTTTCATTACGGCGAAATTACTAAAAGAAAAAATATCCTGCAACAGCGGGCACTTGTTGCTTCGCAACCCTATCCGGGTAAATGTGCCCTAACGTTGCAGGTTATTAAGAAAATTAGTAATTTCGCAATTCATGCCCGGGAAGGAGTATATATCGGTAAGGGGAGCCAGCTCCCACAACCTGAAGAATGTCGACGTGGACATCCCGCGCCGCTCCTTTACCGTGATTACCGGCATCAGCGGCAGCGGAAAGTCCTCGCTGGCATTCGACACCCTGTATGCCGAGGGGCAGCGCCGTTACCTGAATACCCTTTCGCCTTATGCAAGGCATTTTGTCGGCGTACTGGAAAGGCCTTCGGTGGAGAGCATCAACGGCCTCAGTCCGGTGATTGCCATCGAGCAGAAGACCGTAAACGGGAACCCCCGCTCCACGGTGGGGACGGTGACGGAGATTTCGGATTTCCTGCGGCTGCTCTATGCCCGCGCCTCGACGGCCTGGTCGCCGGTGACCGGCAGGGAGATGGTCCGCTACACCGATTCCCGCATCGTGGACCTCATTATGGAGGAGTACGCCGGGCGCAAGTGCCTGCTGCTCGCGCCTCTGGTGCGCGGCCGCAAGGGGCACTACCGCGAACTGTTCGATTCGCTGCGCCGCAAGGGCTATACGCAGGTGCGCATCGACGGTAGCCTGGAAGCACTGGACAGCCTCGAAGCGCTGGACCGCTACAAAAACCACTTTATCGAACTGGTGGTGGACAAACTCAAGCCCGGCGACGGGGATGCTTCCCGCATCCGCGCGTCGGTCGGCGCCGCGTTGGGAATGGGCAAAGGCTCCGTGGCCGTATGGGACGCTGAAAGCGGGGCCCTGAAGCACTATTCCAAGCATTTCGTGGATCCGGATACCGGGCTTTCCCTGCGGGAACCGGCTCCGCACAGTTTCTCCTTCAATTCTCCGGAGGGCTGCTGCCCGCATTGCAAGGGACTCGGCACCATCGTGGATGTCGATATCGACCGTCTCGTCCCGGACCGCGGGCTCAGTATCGCCGACGGGGCCATCGTCCCGCTCGGGAAGTTGCGCAACAACCGGAAGTCGGAGATGGTGCGTGCCCTGGCCCGGAAGTTTGATTTTTCGCTCTATGAACCCGTAGATGCGCTGCCCGACGAAGTGCTGACGATGTTGCTTTTCGGTAGCGACGACCTGGTGCGGGTGGGCGAGGGTGCCCTTTCGGAGATGGTCTCCTGGCCCGGCGTCGTGGAAGATATCGAGGACAAGGTGGTCTGTCCCGTCTGTCACGGGACCCGGCTCAATGCGGATGCGCTCTGCTTCAAGATTGACGGCAAGGATATCGCGCAGGTGAACGCCATGGAGATTTCCGCCCTGTTGACCTGGTTGAAGGGCTTGCAGAAGAGCCTGAGCGGCCGCAGCGCCGCCGTGGCGCGAGACATCCTCAAGGAACTTGTCGACCGGGTGGGCTTCCTTTCCGGCGTAGGGCTGGATTACCTGTCCCTGGACCGGCAGACCGCTACGCTTTCCGGCGGGGAGAGCCAGCGTATCCGGCTCGCCACCCAGATCGGGTCCCGGCTGGTGAATGTCATCTATATCCTGGACGAACCGAGCATCGGCCTGCATCCCGGAGACAACCGCAAACTGCTGGAGTCCCTCTGCCGGCTGCGCGACGAAGGCAATACCGTCATTGTCGTAGAACACGATGCCGATACGATGCGTGCCGCCGATTATCTGGTGGACGTGGGCCCGGGCGCCGGTGCGCAGGGCGGACAGATCTGCTACAGCGGGGCGCCGTCCGGGGCGGACGGGGATACCCTGACCCTGAAATATCTGCGGGGAGAGAAATCCATTCCCGTTCCCCGGCAAAGGCGGAAGGGGAGCGGAAAGTCCCTGACGTTGCGCGGGGCCGGCGGCAACAATCTCAAGGGGATCGACATCGCCCTTCCGCTGGGCTGCTTCATCGGAATCGCCGGCGTAAGCGGCAGCGGGAAATCGTCGCTTATCAACGAAACGCTGGTCCCCATCCTCAAGGGACATTTTGACCGCGTTCGCACGCGTCCCCTTCCTTACGGGAGCATCGAGGGGCTGGAACATATCGACAAGGTGATAGAGATTGACCAGAGCCCCATCGGACGCTCGCCGCGTTCCAATCCGGCGACCTTTACCGGGGTGATGAGCGACATCCGTGCCCTGTTCGAGCAGACCCCGGACGCCAAGGTGCGGGGATTCAAGGCCGGCCGTTTCTCCTTCAATGTGGAAGGCGGCCGCTGCCCCGAGTGCAAGGGCGCAGGCATCAAGGTCATCGAGATGAACTTCCTTTCTCCGGTGAATGTCGTCTGCGACGTCTGCGGCGGAAAACGCTACAAGGACGACACACTGGCGGTACGCTATAAGGGGAAGAACATCAACGATGTCCTGGAGATGTCCGTCGCCGAGGCCTATGAATTCTTCGGGGCGCATCCGAAAATCTCCCGCAAACTGGGTGCGATGGTGGATGTGGGCCTGGGCTACGTGAAACTCGGGCAGTCCGCGGTGACGCTGTCAGGCGGCGAGAGCCAGCGGATGAAACTCTCGTCGGAACTCTTCAAGAAAGCCACCGGGAACACCCTCTATATGCTGGACGAGCCCACGACGGGCCTGCATTTCGAGGATATCAAGCAGCTGCTGGACATCCTGGGCAAGTTGGTGGACCAGGGCAATACGGTGGTGATTATCGAGCACAACCTGGACGTGCTCAAAAGCGTGGATTATATTTTTGACATGGGACCTGCCGGAGGTGCCGCAGGCGGACGCATCGTGGCTTCGGGAACACCGGAGCAACTGGCCGCCGACCCGGACTCCGTCACGGGACCGTATCTGAAAGACGTATTGAACAATGACAAAAATTGAAGCCGCAAGGCAGGAATACAAGGACTGGAGCCGCATGATGGGTGTGGATACCCTGTCCAAACTGAATGAAACGCTTGCGCAGGGCCGGGGTGTCTGGCTGGTCAACCTCTGCGAGGCGCGTCAGGAACGCAAATACGTGGAAGCCGCGGATGCGATCTGCGGAAGCGGGAAGCGCATCATCATGATGTCCGGCCCGTCCTCCAGCGGAAAGACCTCGTCGTCCCTCCGGATTGCGCAGCAGTGCCGGGTGCTCGGCATTTTCCCGCGCGTACTGGAACTGGACAATTATTTCGTGGAGCGGGACAGGACCCCGAGGGACGAGAACGGGGAATACGATTTCGAGTCGATCGGCGCGATGAATACGGAACTCCTGCAGGACAATATCCGGGACTTGCTCGCCGGGCGCGAAGTCCTCATCCCCAAGTATGATTTCAAGGAGGGGAAGACCGTTTTCGACGAGTCCCGCCGGATGAAACTGGCCTCCAACGAACTGCTTTTCATGGAGGGCATCCATGCGCTGAACCCGGCACTGATTCCGGACATCGACCGTTCCCACGTGTTCAATATCTACATCTCCGCATTGTCCGCCCTCAACCCGGGCCTGACGGAGGTGACGCACAACAGTACTACCGACAAGCGCCTGCTGCGGCGCATCGTCCGGGACAACCGGACGCGGGGCATCAGCCCGGAGGACAATATCCTGCGCTGGCCGTCCGTGCGCAGGGGGGAGCATCGCAACATCTTCCCCTTCGAGGAGAATGCCGACGTGGTGTTCAACTCTTCGACGCTCTACGACGTGCCCCTGCTCAAGTATTACGCGGAACCGCTCCTGCACGAGGTCAGCGAGTCGTCACCGGCCTACGGAAAGGCGCAGGAGCTGCTGACTTTCCTTTCGCACATAACGGCACTCAAGCCCGCTGAGATCGCGGTCATTCCGCCGACCTCCATCATGCGGGAATTCATTGGCGGGCAAATCCTGGTATAAACGATAAAATTATGAGAATCAAAGCATTGCTGACAATATGCCTCTTAGGCTGCGGGCTGGGGCTACGGGCCCGGCAGACGGACGATGAGCGAACTTTCGCGCAGGCGCAATGGAACTGGCGCGACCTGGGCAAGGGAGTGCAGGTGGGCTATGCCCAACTCCAGCTTTTCGATTCGGTGCAGAGCATTTCGGTGCTCCGCTATCCGATGCGGCGGGTCCGTACTTTCCTGGCGAACGACAGTGCCGCCGCTTCCGACAGCACCTCCGCACTGGCCCTCCGTTACGGCGCGCGCGCGGCCATCAATGCCTCGTACTTCAATGTGAAGACACTGTATCCTACCACTTTTACCCGGGATGACGGGAAACAGGAGGGCTGGACCATGCCCGAAGAACTCCGGCGCGTGGACGGCGCCGTCGCCTTCAAGGGGAAGGAAGTGATGATTTTCCACAGCGATACGCTTTCCTATGCCGCGAAAACCCGGGGCTGCCGGGAGGTGATTGCCGCGGGTCCCGTCCTGCTGAAGGACGGTGTGGAGGCCCGTGAGGCCTGGCCTGACAAGGACAAGTTCTACACCAAGCGCCATCCGCGCACCCTCATCGGGACGACGGCGGACGGGTGGGTCTATCTGATCGTCATTGACGGCCGCTTCCCGGGGCAGGGGATAGGCACGACCATCCACGAGACCGTCGAGGTGGCCCGTATGTTCGGTTTGAAGGATGCCCTGAATCTGGACGGAGGCGGGTCGAGCGTCTTGTGGACGAAGCGTTTCGGCACCATCTCCAATCCCTACGACAACAGACGCTTCGACCATTTCGGACAGCGCGTCGTCCCTAATATCATTTACATCAAGTAATCGTCCGAGAGCAGCGGATTGCTGATTTTCTCGTATCCGATGGTGGTGTCGAGCCCGTGCCCGGGATAAACGAGCGTATCGGGGTCGAGGGGCAGGAGTTTTTCGCGGATAGCGCGGAGTTCGTCGTCCAAATCGCCGCCGGGGTAATCGGTACGGCCGATGGTGCCGCGGAAGAGGGTGTCCCCGCTGAAGAGGACGCCTTCTTTCTTTTCATACCAGCATACGCCGCCGCGGCTGTGCCCGGGGGTGGCCAGGACCGTAAAGTGCATGCCGGCCGCGTCGATGACGTCTCCGTCGAAGATGTGCTTGTAGGGGAAGTCCGTGCGCAGGTCGCCCATGCCGAGTTTCCGGGCGGTATCGGCGCTGAAGATAAGCGTCTGCTGGTCATCGGGGTTCATATAAACGACGCAGCCGTAGCGGTCGATCAGTCCCTGGACGCCGAAAATATGGTCCGGGTGTCCGTGGGTCAGGAGGATGGCCGTGGGCTTAAGGGCATGTGTATCCAGAAAACGGTAGAGTTTCTCGTGCTCGGAAGCGTCACAGTCGCCGGGGTCGACGATGATGCAGTCACTGTTTCCATCCAGCCAGGCGATTCTCGTGTGAACGCGAAAAAAATTGAAAGCAAAGGTTTGTAAGTTCATCGCTGCAAAAATACAAAAACTTTATTATCTTTGTAGATTGTAGGAACTACGAAGAGATGCACATCGGCGTTGCGGGAAATATTGGCAGCGGCAAGACGACGCTGACCGAGATGCTGGCCAACCATTACGGCTGGGAGCCGCGTTATGAGGCGGTTACCTACAACCCCTACCTGGAGGACTATTATCACGACATCCCCCGCTGGTCCTACAATCTCGAAACGTACTTCCTTGCACAGCGTTTCCGCGACGTGCTGGACATCGCCAAGTGCGACGGAGTGATTATCCAGGACCGCACCATCCTCGAGGGCGTGAACATCTTCGTGGCGAACAACCACGATATGGGGAACCTCTCCGACCGTGACTACGACACTTATATGCAGCTTTTCGAACTGCTGATGTCGACGGTCAAACTGCCGGACCTGCTGATCTACCTCCGCTGCGACGTCCCGCACCTCGTGCAGAACATCCGCAAGCGCGGACGCGACTACGAGCAGTCGATGAGTCTCGATTACCTGACGGGCCTCAACGACCGCTACGAACGCTGGATCAAGGCCTACAAAGGGAAGGTGCTGACCATCGATGCGGAAGGCCTCGACTTCAAGGAGAATCCGGAGGATTTCGCCCGCATTACGGACCGCATCGACGCCTTGTTATACGGATTATTTTAAGATACGGATATGCATATTGCCATTGCAGGAAACATTGGAAGCGGAAAAACGACGCTCACCCGGATGCTCGCCGCCCACTACGGCTGGACGCCCAAGTATGAGTCTGTGGACTTCAACCCCTATCTCTCCGATTTCTACGAGGATATGGAGCGCTGGTCCTTCAATCTCCAGATTTACTTCCTGAACAAGCGTTTCAAGGACGTGGTGGACATCTCCCGCTGCGAAGACGTGATTATCCAGGACCGTACCATCTACGAGGATGCGCGCATCTTCGCCCCCAATCTGCACGAAATGGGGCTGATGAGTTCCCGGGATTTCGACAATTACTCGGATCTCTTCGACCTGATGATGTCGCTCGTCGGGATGCCGGACCTGCTCATCTACCTGCGTTCCTCGATTCCCAACCTCATCGCGCAGATCCAGAAGCGCGGACGCGAGTACGAGAAGGGCATCCGCATCGATTACCTGACGGGCCTCAACGAGAAGTACGAGAACTGGATTTCCGGCTACACCGGCAATCTGCTGGTCGTGGATGCCGACCACGTTAAATTTGGAGAGAATCCCGATGATTTTTCCAAAGTGACCGATATGGTGGACGCCCAACTCTTCGGCCTTTTCACCCCTAAAGATATCCAGCATGGCGAATAGACCGACCATCATCGACTTCGTAGAGAAGTACTCCCGGCAGTTTGCCAATAACGTTTATCTTCGTGAGAAGGTGGACGGCACGTGGAAGGAGATTACCCAGGAACAGACCCGGGAGACGGCTTACCGCATCGGCGCGGGCCTGATGTCCCTCGGCCTGGAGAAGGGAGACAGGATCGCCCTGCTTTCGGAGAGCCGTGCGATGTGGATTCTGTCGGAAATCGGCGCAATGTACGCCGGTGCCACCGACGTGCCCCTTTCGGTGAACCTGGGTTCGGAGGCGGACCTGGTGTTCCGCATCAACCATTCCGATGCGAAGTGGGTGCTGGTCTCCTGCAACCATCTCCAGAAAATCCGCAATATCCTGCCCCAGTGCCCCCAGGTGCAGAAGGTCATCGTCTTTGATGATACCGCCTTCACCGTGAAGGAACTGCAGGATCCTGAGATCCGCATCAGCGAAGTCATCGCCCTGGGAGAAGAATTCCTCGCGAAAGACCGCGCCGCCTTTGAAGCGCGCTTCCGCAGCGTCGGCCCCGACGATTACGCCAATATAAGTTATACCTCCGGTACGACCGCCGATCCCAAGGGCATCCTGCTCACGCATCGCAACTATACGGCCAATGTCGAGCAGGGCAATTCCGTCATCTCCGTCCCGGAAAAGAGCGTCATGCTGATCATTCTGCCGCTGGACCACTGCTTCGCGCACGTGGCGGGAATGTACACGATGATGATTTACGGCGGAAGCATCGCTTTCGTGCCCATCGGGAAGAACGCGCTCGCTACGCTCAAGAACATCCCGGTCGCCATCCGTGAGACGCGGCCGCACGTGATGCTCTCCGTTCCCGCCCTGGCGCGCAACTTCAAGAAAAATATCGAGGCCGGTATCAAGGCCCAGGGCCCCTTCGCACAGAAACTCTTCGATTTCGCGGTGCGCAACGCCATCGCCTACAACAAGGAGTACTATAACCGCGGCGGCTTCCTGAACTGGTGGAGAAAGCCCCTGATGTGGCTTTTCGACAAGATCCTCTTCAAGAAGGTCCGCGAGAGTTTCGGCGGCCGCATGATGTTCTTCGTGGGCGGCGGCGCCCTGCTGGATATCGAACTCCAGCGCTTCTTCTGCGCGGTCGGTATGCCGATGTTCCAGGGCTATGGCCTGACGGAGGCGACGCCGATCATCTGCGCCAACGCTGCCGGACACGCGATTTTCGGCTCGTCGGGCCGTCTCGTCCGGCCGATGGACTGCAAGATCTGCGACGACAACGGCAACGAGGTCCCCATCGGACAGAAGGGCGAAATCGTCATCCGCGGCGAGAATGTGATGGCCGGCTACTGGAAGAATCCCGAAGCCACTGCGAATACGATCATTGACGGCTGGCTGCATACCGGGGACATGGGCTATATCTGCCCCTTCGATACGGACTTCCTCTATGTCGTGGGCCGCTTCAAGTCCCTGCTGATTTCTTCCGACGGGGAGAAATACTCTCCCGAGGCCTTCGAGGACAGTCTGCCCGAGGTGTCGAAGTATGTGGAGGCCGCGGTACTGCACAATAACCAGAACCCCTATACCATCGCGCTGATCGTCCCGGCCATGGATGCCCTTGCGGAATATGTGAAGGGGCTCGGGCTGGATCCGGAATCCCGCGAAGGGAAGGAGGCGATGCTCCGGAAGATCCAGGCGGAAATCGACAGTTATAAGACCGGGGGAGCGCACGCCGACCTTTTCCCCGACCGCTGGCTGCCCTCCGCGCTGGTCATCTGCGACGAACCCTTCTCGATTGCCAACGGTATGCTCAATTCCACGATGAAGATGGTGCGCCGCAAGGTCGAGGAGCACTATGCCGAGGGTATGGCTTATGCCTATACCTCGGAGGGCAAGCAACTGCTCAACGAGCGCAACCTGGCCGCATTGAAAGTGAAATAATAACCTTAAAACCCAATAACAATGTCAAACACAGCCGCAAAGAAGAGCTACACCCCCGCCATCGTGGTGATGTTCGCTCTGTTCTTCATGATTGCCTTCGTAACGAACCTGGCCGGTTCGATGGGCGTCATCGTCACCAATCAGTTCGGCGCTTCCAAGGCGCTCAGTCAGCTGGGCAGCCTCGCCAACTTCATCGCTTACGCCTGCATGGGTATTCCCGCGGGCCTGATCCTCAAGCGCAAAGGTTATAAGTTTACGTCCCGCGCCGCCGTGGTGGTGGGCTTCGTGGGCGTGGCCATCCAGTTCCTCTCCGGATATATGGAGTCCTTCGCCGTCTATGTGGCCGGTGCCTTTGTCGCCGGTTTCTCGATGTGTATGCTCAATATCGTCGTGAACCCGATGCTCAACACGCTCGGCGGCGGCGGTAACAAGGGCAATCAGCTCATCCAGTGGGGCGGTTCCTGCAATTCCATCGGCGGTACCCTGGCTCCCGTCTTCGTCGGTTGGCTCGTGGGCGGCTCCATCGCGGATGCGACCGTCGCCAAGGCGGCTCCCGTGATGATTATCGCCATGTCCATCTTCGCCATCGCCTACATCGTCATTTCCTTCACCGAAATCCCCGAGCCGCACATGGAGACCCCTGAGGAGAAGGCCGCGCGCATTTCCGGCAAGGCCGAGAAGGATCCGCACAGCGCCCTTTCCTTCCGTCATTTCGTGCTCGGTGCCATTTCCATCTTCTTCTATGTGGGTATCGAGGTCGGCATCCCCAATACGGCCAATGTGTATTTCTCCGGTCTGGACTGGGTGGGACCTGCCATTACCGGTACCTTCATCGGGGCTTACTGGTTCTGCATGCTGCTCGGCCGTCTGGGCGGTGGCATCATCGGCGGTAAATTCTCCAGCAAGAGCATGCTGCTCTGCACTTCCTCGCTGGCCATCCTGCTGATCCTCTGCGCGATGTTCATCCCGGAGACGGCGACCCTTTCCATCGCAGGCATGACCGTTCCCGCGAGCCTGGGCCTGCTGGTCCTTTGCGGTTTCTGCACCTCCATCATGTGGGGTTCCATTTTCAACCTTTCCGTCGAGGGCCTCGGCAAATATACCGCTGCGGCTTCCGGCATCTTCATGACACTGGTCTGCGGTGGCGGTATCATCCCCTTCCTGCAGAACCTCATCGCTGACAAGGTCGGCTCCATGCAGAGCTACTGGCTGCTCGTCATCTGCCTGGGCTACCTGGTATTCTACGCCGCCATCGGCAGCAAGAACGTCAACAAGGACATTAAAATCGACTAAAATATGGCACAGGAATTTGTAGTAGGCGTCGATATCGGCGGCCAGACTTCCAAGATTGGTGTAGTGGATAAGCACGGGGAGATCCTCGCGCAGAGCGTAATCCGTTCCGATACCTATGGCACGGATGCCAAAGCCTATATCGCCGCCCTTGCGGAGGCTGTCAGCCTCTGTATCAAACAGGCCGGCAAGAAGCCCGGGGATATCCGCGGCGTGGGCGTAGGTGCCCCGAATGGAAATTATTATACCGGACAGGTGGCTTTCGCCCCGAATCTCGCCTGGGCGGCCAAGACTTCCGTTCCGCTCAAGGACCTGCTTTCCGAAGCGCTGGGCGGACTGCCTGTTACCGTGACCAACGATGCCAATGCCGCCGCCCTGGGTGAAATGACCTACGGCGCTGCCAAGGGTATGACGAATTTCATCATGATTACCCTGGGCACCGGTGTCGGCAGCGGTATCGTCATCGACGGGAAAGTGCTCTACGGACACGACGGCTTTGCCGGGGAACTGGGACACGTCACGGTGGTACGCAATAACGGCCGCATGTGCGGCTGCGGACGTTCCGGCTGTCTCGAGGCCTATTGCTCCGCGATGGGTATCGCGCGTACGGCCCGCGAATGGCTGGCCGCGTCGGATGAGCCTTCGCTGCTCCGGGAACTGGAGAACATCACTTCCAAGGATATTTACGATGCCGCCAAGAAGGGCGATGCCTTCGCCCTGCGCGTCTTCGATTATACCGGAACCCTGCTGGGACGCAGCTTTGCGGACTTCATCGCGTTCAGCGCACCGGAGGCCATCGTGCTCTTCGGCGGTCTGGCGCGGGCCAAGGAATTCCTCTATGAGCCCATGCAGAAAGCCATGAACGACAGCGTGCTCAACATCTGGAAGAACAAGGTGAAGATCATCTTCTCTTCCCTCAAGGAGAACGATGCCGCCATCCTCGGCGCCTCGGCGCTTGCCTGGTAACACATTAACAATCAATAAACCAAAAAATCATTATGAAAGTTTTTAAATTCATTGCTATCGCTTCCGCGGCGCTGATCGTTTTCGCCTGCGGAAATTCGAAGAAGTATCCTGCCGGCATTACCGCCGAGCAGAAGGCCCAGATCGACTCCGTGACGCCCACCAAGGCCGAAATTGACTCTGTCAGCTTCCTCCTGGGTATCAACTATGGTGCATTCCTCGTGCAGCAGGGCTTCAAGGAGGATGTGAACATGTCCCAGCTCGTTGCCGGTATCAAGGATTTCCTGGCTGCGAAGGGCGATATGAACGACGAGGGTTTCACCGAGCAGTTCAAGATCGATCCCATGGAGATGGGAGCCATCATCGGCCGCTACATGGACAAGAAGAGCAAGGTCGCCCTGGTGACCAACAAGGCTGAGGAAGAGGCTTTCCTTGCTGCCAATGCAACCAAGGAAGGCGTGCAGACCACCGAGTCCGGCCTTCAGTACAAGATTATCGAGCCGGGTAACGATGTGAAGCCCGGTCCGGCCGACACCGTGTTCCTGACCTACAAGGGAACCCTGATCGACGGTAAGGTGTTCGACGAGTCCCAGGATACCACCAGCTTCCCGCTGGGCGGCGTGGTCGCCGGTTTCCGTGAGGGCCTCCAGCTGGTGGGCGAAGGTGGCAGTGCCATCCTCTACATCCCTTCAGCCCTGGGTTATGGCGAGCGCGGACAGCGCAATCCCTACACCGGTCAGTATTCCATTGAGGGCAACAAACTCCTCATCTTCGAGGTGAATGTCGCGAAGGTGGCGCCGAAAGTTGAAGTAGAGGAAGAGGAAAAGAAATAACTCTGCTCACTGAAAAAAATATCCTGCGGCAACGGGCACTTGTTGCTTCGCAACCCTATCCGGGTAAATGTGCCCTAACGCCGCAGGATATTTTTTATTCGTTCGCGTCGTAGATGACTTCTTCTTCATCGTCGGAACCGTCCTCCTCCTCGTCATCGAAATCTTCGTCATCGTCGTCATCGTCGTCCGGCCGTTCGCCGGGCAGGTGTCGCTGCTCTTCCGGCAGGTCCTCGAAGGCGACATAGCCGTTCTCGAAGGCTTCCGGGACGGGCCCTTTGCTTTCCAGCAGGGCGGGCCGGGCCGTCGCAGTGCCCGGATCTTCCCCTTCCAGGGTGATGATCACGCTCTTTTTCGAAGCGACGTCATAGAAATAGATGAACTGCGTGACGCCCTCCGCCACGGTGCGGGCGATGCTTACCGCGTCAACCGTGCCGGAACCTATGTCGATGAGGGCATAGCGGGCCTTGACGCACCCTTCGGCGTCCAGGGCCTTGAAGAGAATCTGCTGGTCGGCCGGGAATTCCAGGTCGGCCTGTAATTGCTTGTGGAAAGTGTAGAGCGTATTCTCTCCGTTAACGGTGTAGAGGCGGTAAAAACCTTTGATGCCCGCAAGGGTGACGCGATATCTGTAGTTCATATTGCGAAGATAGGAATAAATCACTAAATTTGGACTGGTTTTGGAGATAAAAGATACATATCTCAGCATAGCAGAACGCTCCCGGGGGCTGTATAAGGCGAGTGGCAGCCGCTTTATCGCCTTTGCCATTCCTGTAGAGAACGAGGCCCAGATCCGTGACGAGGTCCAGGCGCTGCGCCGGGAATACCACGACGCCCGCCATCATTGCATTGCCTGGCGGCTGGGCCACGACGGGGCGCGCTGGCGGGCTTCCGACGACGGGGAACCTTCCGGAAGTGCCGGCCGTCAGATTCTCGGCCGTATCGATGCCGAAGGCCTGAGTGACGTGCTGGTGGTCGTAGTCCGTTATTTCGGCGGCGTGAAACTCGGCATTCCCGGTCTGATCGAGGCGTATCGCAGCGCGACCGCCGATGCGCTTTCTTCCGTTCCCAAATGCGAAAAAATCGCCTGTATTTCCTATCATCTGCGTTTTGATTACGCGGCGATGCCGGCCGTGATGAAACTGCTTAAGGATATGGAACTCAAACAGATAAATCCGGTTTTTGAAGAGAATTGCAGCCTGGGGACGGCCGTCCGTCTGTCCCGGGCGGAGGCCTTTGAAAAGGCTGCCGGGGAAATCCCTTCCTGCACAGTGGAGAAACTTGTTTGAAATGTCAGAAGAATTGAGTATTTTTATCGTCCCAATCATGGGGTAGTATATTAACTTATTTTTTAAAAATGAAAAAAGTACATGTTTTCAATGCCGGTCCCTGCCTGCTCCCGCAGGTGGCGATCGACGCCGCGGTTGAAGCACTCAAGGATTTCAAGGGTACCGGAGTCTCCCTGATTTCCATCTCCCACCGCACCAAGGAGTGGGAAAGCGTCATGGATGAATGCCGCGCGAATTGGAAAGAACTTCTCAATATTCCCGATGATTATGAAACCCTTCTCCTCGGCGGCGGTGCGAGCCTGCAGTTCCTCTGCGCGCCGATGAACTTCCTGGAGAAGAAGGGCGCCTATCTGGAGACCGGCGTCTGGGCCAAGAAGGCCTTCAAGGAAGCCAAGGGTATCGGCAATGCGGTGGTCGTCGCTTCGTCGGCGGACCGCAACTACTGCTACGTCCCCAAGGATTATGAAATTCCTGCCGATGCAGACTATTTCCACATCACCACCAACAATACCATCTACGGAACGGAACTGCATACTGATATCGACAGCCCCGTGCCCCTGATCGCCGATATGTCTTCGGATATCCTGAGCCGCCGCATCGACGTGAGCAAGTACGCGCTGATCTACGGCGGTGCGCAGAAGAACGCGGGCCCTGCCGGCGTCGCGTTTGCGATCGTCCGTAAGGATGCCCTCGGGAAGGTCAGCCGCTATATCCCGACGATGCTCGACTACCGTACCCACATCGACAAGGGTTCGATGTTCAATACGCCGCCCGTCTTCTCCATCTTCGTGATGAACGAGACGCTGAAGTGGCTCAAGGCTATGGGCGGTATCGATGCGATCCACGCGCTGGACGTGAAGAAGGCCGAGACCCTCTATGCCGAGATCGACCGCAATCCCTTCTTTGTCGGCACCGCCGACAAGGCCGACCGTTCCATCATGAACGTCTGCTTCGTGATGGCGCCCGGCAAGGAAGAACTCCAGGACGAGTTCCTCGCTTTCGCCAAGGAGCGCGGGATGGTGGGCATCAAGGGCCATCGTTCCGTAGGCGGATTCCGCGCCTCCCTCTACAATGCCTGCACGCAGGAGGATGTGGATGCGCTGGTCGCCGTCATGCAGGAGTTTGAAAACCTTAAAAAGTAAGGAGGAAGCCTTATGAAAGTGCTTGTCGCCACCCAGAAACCCTTTGCCGCCGTTGCGGTGAAAGGCATCCGTGAAATCCTCGAGGCCGCCGGCCACGAGGTCGTCCTGCTGGAAAAATATGCCGAGCAGTCCGATTTGGAAAAAGCGGCAGCCGATGCCGATGCGATGATCATCCGCTCGGACAAGGTGACTCCGGAAGTCATCGCCGCCGCACCCCGGCTCAAGACCGTCGTGCGCGCCGGCGCCGGCTATGACAATGTGGACCTTGATGCTGCTACCGCGAAGGGGATCGTCGTGATGAATACCCCGGGGCAGAATGCCAACGCCGTTGCGGAACTCGCCATCGCCATGATGATTTATATGGCCCGTACCCAGTTCACCCCCGCCACCGGCTCCGAGATCCAGGGCAAGACCCTCGGTATCCAGGCCTTCGGGAACGTGGGACGGCTGGTCGGTGCCAAGGCGAAGGCCCTCGGCATGAAGGTCAAGGCCATCGACCCCTTCCTCCCTGCACAGAAGATTGCGGAAGGCGGCGCCGAACCTGCCAAGGACCTGGACGATCTCTATGCGACCGGCGATTATGTCAGTATCCACATCCCGGCTACGCCCCAGACCATCCACAGCATCGGTTATGACCTGCTGATGAAGATGCCCAAGGGTGCGACCCTGATCAATACCGCCCGTAAGGAGGTCATTGACGAGGCCGGTCTGGAGAAAGCCCTCGAAGAGCGCCCGGATCTCAAATATGCCGCCGACGTGGCTCCGGACAACCTCGCTGCGCTGCAGGAGAAGTTCGGTCTGCGCGTCTTTGCGACGCCCAAGAAGATGGGTGCCCAGACCTCGGAGGCGAACATCAATGCCGGCCTTGCCGCCGCCCGCCAGATCGTCGCTTTCTTCGAGAGCGGAGACAAACGTTTCCAGGTAAATAAGTAATATGGTAAGAGTAAAGCCCTTTGCCGCATTGCGGCCTCCCAAGGATATCGTCACCGCCGTGGCGGCTCCGCCCTATGACGTGCTGGACTCGCAGGAGGCGGCCGCCATCGCAGGAGAAAAGTCTCTGCTCCACATCACCAAGCCGGAAATCGACTTCAATCCCGTCCTTCCGGAAGACGATGCGCGTGTCTATGACAAGGCCGTGGCGAACTTCAAGGCCTGGCAGCAGCGGGGCTGGCTGGTGCGCGACGGCAAACCCTGTTATTACGTATATGCGCAGACGATGGGGGAGCGTACCCAGTACGGTCTGGTGCTTTGTGCCCATACCGACGATTATGCTTCCGGGCTCATCAAGAAGCACGAACTGACGCGTAAGGACAAGGAAGACGACCGGATGGTGCACGTCAAGATCCAGAGCGCCAATATCGAGCCGGTGTTTTTCGCCTACAAGGACAACGCTTCGCTCGCCCAGATTGTCGCAAAAGCGTCGGCCGGGGCTCCGGAATACGATTTTATCGACGACAATGACTTCCGTCACCGTCTTTGGGTCATCGACGACGATGCGACGGTCGCGCGCATTACGGCGCTCTTCACCGACGAGGTGGAGGCCTTCTATGTGGCGGACGGCCATCATCGTACGGCCGCTGCGGCCCGTGTGGGTGCCGAGAGAAGGGCGGCGGATCCCGCCCCCAGTACCGATAAGGAGTACAACTTCTTCATGGCGGTCTGCTTCCCGGAGAGCCAGTTGCGCATTCTGGACTACAACCGCGTGGTCAAGGACCTGAACGGCCTGAGCGTCCCGGAATTCCTGAAAGCCCTGGAAGAGGACTTCATCGTGGAAGGAAAGGGAACGCAGGTCTGGCGGCCCGACCGTCTGCATAACTTCGCGATGTACCTGGAAGGCCAGTGGTATTCGCTGACGGCCCGCGAGGGACGCTGCAACGATGCGGATCCCATCGGCGTGCTGGATGTGACGGTGCTCTCCGAGCGCGTACTCAACCGGATCCTCGGCATCGGCGACCTGCGTACGGACAAGCGCATCGACTTCGTCGGCGGCCTGCGCGGTCTCCCCGAGCTGAAGCGTCGCGTGGACAGTGGCGAAATGAAAGTGGCGTTCGCGCTTTACCCGGTATCGATGGCCCAGCTCATCGCCATTGCCGACTCCGGCCTCATCATGCCGCCGAAGACCACCTGGTTTGAACCGAAACTTCGTTCAGGACTCTTTATCCATACCTTTTAATGCAATCGAGGCAGGAACTCATACGGGCTAAGCTGAAAGATTTCTTCGGCTATGACTCCTTCAAGGGAGATCAGGAGCGTATCATCACCCACCTGGTGGATGGCGGGGACGCTTTCGTGCTGATGCCCACGGGGGGAGGAAAATCCCTCTGTTACCAGTTGCCTGCCCTGGTCATGGACGGGACGGCGATTGTCATTTCGCCGCTCATCGCCCTGATGAAGAATCAGGTGGACCTGCTCCGGAGCTTCGAGTCCGGTACGGGTTCGATGGCCCATTTCCTGAACTCCTCGCTGAGCCGTCAGCAGATTGACGAGGTGCGGGAGGATCTGGTCAGCGGCCGCACCAAGATCCTTTACGTGGCGCCCGAGTCCCTGACCAAGGAAGAGAATATCAGTCTCCTGCGCGGCGTGAAGATTTCCTTCTATGCCGTGGATGAGGCGCACTGTATTTCGGAGTGGGGCCATGATTTCCGTCCGGAGTACCGGCGCATCCGCACCCTGGTGGATACCATCGGCCGGGCGCCGATCATCGCCCTGACGGCAACGGCGACGCCCAAGGTGCAGAGCGACATCCTCAAGACCCTCGGCATCCCCGATGCGGAGATTTTCAAGTCTTCCTTCAACCGTCCGAACCTCGTCTACGAGATCCGGGACAAGCAGGATCCGGAGAAGGACATCATCAAGTACATCCATCAGAACAGGGGCAAATCGGGTAGTATCTACTGCCTTAGCCGCAATAAGGTGGAGGAACTTTCTTCCCTGCTGTGCATCAACGGCATCAAGGCCCTGCCTTATCACGCCGGCCTGGACGCCAAGACGCGGGCGGAAAACCAGGACAAGTTCCTGATGGAGGAGGTGAATGTCATCGTGGCGACCATCGCCTTCGGTATGGGCATCGACAAGCCCGATGTCCGTTTCGTCATTCACTACGATATTCCCAAGAGTATCGAAAGTTACTATCAGGAAACCGGCCGTGCCGGTCGGGATGGCCAGGAAGGGGAGTGCATCGCCTACTACAGCTATTCCGATATCCGGAAGTTCGAGAAATTCATGCAGGGCAAGCCCATCGCCGAGCAGGAGATCAGCCGTCAGCTGCTGAGCGAAGTGGTGGCGTACGCCGAATCGAACCAGTGCCGCAGAAAATTGCTGCTCAATTACTTCGGCGAAGATTACGGGCATCCTTCCTGCGGCGCCTGCGACAATTGCCTGCACCCGCGTCCCACCTTCGACGGAAGGGAGGAAATGAAACTCGTGATTTCGCTCGTGGAAGCGCTGCCCGAGCATTTCAAGCTCGACCATCTGGCCAATATCCTTGCCGGTGTCAACAACTCGATGATTTCCTCCTTCAAGCACAATCAGCTGGAATTCTTCGGGAAAGGCTCCGCGCACAGCGAGAAGTTCTGGTGTACGGTGATTCACCAGGGACTGACCCTGCATCTGCTGGAAAAGGAAATCGAGTCCTACGGACTGATCTATGCCACGCCTGCGGGCCGGGATTTCCTGCAGAACCCTTATGAACTGCAACTTGTGGAGGATCGCCAGTTCTCCAAGGCAGCGGCCGAGGACGAGGACGACGAGGAGGCCGTAGCGGCCAATCAGGCCGTCCTTTCAGGCGGCGGGGGAGACAGTACCCTGCTCTCCATGCTCAAGGACCTGCGCAAGTCCCAGGCACACAAACTCAAACTGCAGCCCTGGATTATTTTCGGAGACCCTTCGCTGGAGGATATGACCATCCTCTATCCGGTCAGTTTCGAGGATCTGCAGAAGTGCCAGGGCGTGGGCGAGGGCAAGGCACGCAAATTCGGCGGCCCCTTCATCGAACTGATCAAGCGCTATGTCGAAGAGAACGAAATTACCCGTCCGGATGATTTCGTGGTCAAGTCCGCCCCTACCCGTTCGGAGAACAAGATATTCATTATCAAGAGTATAGATAGGAGAATGTCCTTCGAGGACATCGCCTCGGCCCGGGACCTCGACATCGAGGAACTGGTGAGCGAGATGGAATCCATCGTGGCGACGGGGACAAAACTCAATATCGATTACGAGATCCGCGAAACCCTGGACGAAGAGGTGGTGGAGGAAATCTACGACTACTTCAAGAACGAGGCTTCGTCGGATTCCGTAGAAGAGGCTATCCAGGCTTTGGGTGCGGATTATGACGAGATGGAAATCCGTCTGGTGCGCCTCAAATTCCTTTGTGAAATCGCCTCATGATTCCCAGGGAGACGGTACAGCAGATTCTCGACACGGCCCGCATCGAGGATGTCGTGTCGGATTTCGTGGCGCTCAAGCGCCGCGGGGCGAGTTTCGTCGCCTGCTGTCCCTTCCATAACGAGAAGACCCCCTCTTTTTACGTGACCCCCTCCAAAGGCATTTTCAAATGCTTCGGCTGCGGCAAATCCGGGACGGCGGTGGGCTTTGTCATGGAACACGAACACGCCTCCTACGCGGAGGCGCTTCGCTACCTGGCCCGCAAGTATCATATCGAGGTCAAGGAAGAGGAGGAGAGCGCCGAAGAGATTGCCCGCCGTCAGCACAGCGAAAGCCTGCTGCTGGTCAGCGAATGGGCCCAGAAGTTCTTTGCGGAGCAGTTGCGTGACGGCGAGGGCCGGGCGGTAGGCTATGCCTATTTCCGTTCCCGCGCCCTGACGGACGAGACCATCGCCAAGTTCGGACTGGGCTGGGCCCCCTCGTCGCGGACAGCCCTGCTCGATGCGGCCCGGCAGGCCGGTTACAAGGAGGAATACCTGCTGGAGGCGGGACTGCTGCGCCAAAAAGAGGAAGGCGGCCCCCTCGTGGACAAGTTCGTCGAGCGGGTAACCTTCCCCATCCATTCCCTGAGCGGCCGGGTCATCGCCTTCAGTTGCCGTACCCTCCGCTCCGACAACCCTGCCAAATACGTCAATTCCCCGGAAACGGAGATATACAAGAAGAGCCGCGTCCTGTACGGGCTCTATCAGGCCAAATCGGAGATTGCCCGCCGCGATGAGTGCATCCTCGTGGAAGGGAACATCGATATGGTGATGATGCACCAGAAGGGCATCACCAACGTCGTCGCAACCTGCGGAACGGCATTGACGGTGGAGCAGATCCGGCTCGTCCGCAAGTTTACGGAGAACATGACCATCATGTATGACGGCGATTCCGCCGGCATCAAGGCGGCCATCCGCGGACTGGACCTGGTGCTTGCCGAGGGGATGAACGTCCACATCGTGCTGCTGCCCGAAGGGGAAGATCCCGATTCCTTCTGCCGCGGACGCGAGCGGGAGGAAGTGGAAGACTATATCCGCGGGCACGCGACCGACTTCATTTCGTTCAAGACGGACCTGCTGCTCGCCGAGGCGGCCGGAGATCCCCTGCGCAAGGCCAATCTGATCAATGATATCGCCGATACGATTGCCCGCATTCCGGATGCCATCAAGCGGTCGGTCTATGTGGAAAGCGTCGCCATGCGCTTCGATATCGACCGGGATATCCTCTTCGAGCGGATTACGAAGACCCTTCGCGCCGAAGCGGAGCGGCCCCGGAATGTCCAGCCGCAGGCAGTGGCGGCGGAGCCTCCCCGGACGGAGGAAGTGTTGCCGCCCCTGGAGAACGTGACGCTCGCGAAAGCGGAGTCCGACCTGCTGTATTTCCTGCTGACGCACGGCTGCGATACCCTGGCCTTCCCGGCGGATTCCGAATTCAGCAGCCCCGAAGGGGAGGAAAACCCGACGGTGGCGGATTTTATCCGGAACGCCCTGGAGTCGGACGGCTCGCAGTTCGCCAACTCGGCGTACCGCCGTCTTTACGACGCGTATATGGCGCTTTATGACCAGGGACTGGCGCAGGACGTTATCCTGCGGACCCTGCTCGACGGCGAAGACCGCGTGGGTGCCCTGCTCGCCGCGCAGTTATCGACGGAAAAATACCGTCTCAGCGTCAAAGTGTTCGAGGAGGCGATGACGACCCCCGCCTCGTGGCTGGTCATCTTCGTGCCCCGGGCGATACTGTATTATGCGGAGCGCCGGGTGCATTACAGCATCGACTGTCTGCGCCGCTCCCTGGAGGGTGCGCCTGCCGAGGAGCAGTTGAAGATCCTGGAGAAAATCGTGAAGTTGCAGGGTGCTCAACGCAAAATCAACAAGAAATTAGGAAGAGAATAGGATATGGAAAAGAAAAGAACCCTCGTCACCTGTGCCTTGCCTTATGCCAACGGCCCCGTGCATATCGGGCACCTGGCCGGCGTATATGTGCCTGCCGACATCTATGTGCGCTACCTCCGCCTGCGCGGAGAGGATGTGCTCTTTATCTGCGGCTCGGACGAGCACGGCGTGCCCATCACCATCAAGGCGCGCGAACAGGGCTGTACGCCCCAGGACATCGTGGACAAGTACCACGGTATCATCAAGGATTCCTTCAGCCGTCTGGGCATCAATTTCGACATTTATTCCCGGACCAGTTCCAAGGTGCACGCGAAGAATGCGTCGGACTTTTTCCGCAAACTCTATGATGACGGCGCTTTCATCACCCGCGAGAGCGAGCAGTATTACGATCCCGAGGCCAAGACCTTCCTGGCGGACCGCTACATCGTGGGAACCTGCCCCAAGTGCGGCAACCCCGGCGCCTATGGCGACCAGTGCGAGAAATGCGGTTCCACCCTCAGCCCGGAGGAACTCATCGACCCGCGTTCGAAACTGAGCGGCGCCACCCCGGTGAAGAAGAAGACCACCCACTGGTATCTGCCCCTCGACCAATATGAGAAATGGCTTTCCGAATGGATCCTGGACGGTCATAAGGAGTGGAAGACCAATGTGTACGGACAGTGCAAGAGCTGGATCGACGGCGGCCTGCAGCCCCGTGCCGTCAGCCGCGACCTCGACTGGGGCGTCCCCGTCCCCGTGGAAGGTGCTGAGGGCAAGGTGCTCTATGTCTGGTTCGACGCGCCCATCGGCTACATCTCCAATACGCAGGAACTGCTGCCGCAGACTTGGGAGAAGTGGTGGAAGGACGAACAGACCTCGCTGATCCATTTCATCGGCAAGGACAATATCGTCTTCCACTGCATCGTTTTCCCGTCGATGCTCAAGGCGCACGGCAGTTATATCCTGCCCGAGAACGTGCCCGCCAACGAGTTCCTGAACCTCGAGGGGGACAAGATCTCCACCTCGCGCGGCTGGGCGGTCTGGGCGCACGAATACCTGCAGGATTTCCCCGGGAAGGAGGACGTGATGCGCTATGTGCTGACCGCTAACGCCCCGGAGACCAAGGACAATGATTTCTCCTGGAAGGATTTCCAGCAGCGCAACAACAGCGAACTCGTGGCGATTTTCGGGAATTTCGTGAACCGTGCCGTAGTGCTGACGCACAAGTATTTCGACGGTGTCGTCCCGCCCTGCGGGGAACTCCTGGACATCGACCGTGAAGCGCTGTCCGCCCTGCCGGAACTGCGCGCGTCGATGGAGGCGAACCTTGCCGCCTTCCGCTTCCGCGAGGCTCTCAAGGATGCGATGGGCATCGCCCGGGTAGGGAACAAATATATTTCCGATACCGAGCCCTGGAAGGTGGCGAAGACCGATCTCGGCCGCGCCGCCACCATCCTGAACATCTCCCTGCAGATCTGCGCGAACCTGGCGCTGGCCTTCGAGCCCTTTACGCCCTTCGCCGCCGAGCGCCTGCGCGCGATGCTGAAGGTCGGCCTCGATGCGGGCTTCGATCACCGCAGCGGGGAAGCCGTTACCGAGAATACCTTCCGCGAAGGGGAAGGGGCCGCCCTGCATACCGGTGTCGCTCCGGCCGAAGCGCTGGTGCTGCGCTGGGCGATGCTCGGCAATGCCGATATCCTGCCCGCCGGCCATGCCATCGGGGAGGCGAAACTGCTCTTCGAAAAACTGGAGGACGATTCGATCCAGCTGCAGCTCGACCGTCTCGAGGCCATCCGGAAGCAGATGGAGGCCGCCCGCAAGGCCGAAGAGGCTTCGCGCGTCACGCCGCAGAAGGCCGAATGCAGTTTCGACGATTTCGAGAAGATGGATATCCGCACCGCGACCGTCCTGGAGGCGGAGCGCGTGCCCAAGACCGACAAACTGCTCAAACTGACCATCGATACCGGCATGGACCGCCGGACGATCGTCTCCGGCATCGCCGAGTTCTATACGCCTGAGCAGATGCTCGGAAAGCAGATCTGCATCCTTGCGAACCTGGCTCCCCGCGTGATTCGCGGGATCGAGTCGAAGGGTATGATCCTGATGGCCCGCCAGAACGACGGTAAAATGCGCTTCATCACCCCGCAGGAAGTCCTTTCCAACGGCGCCCAGATCGGCTGATCCTACTTGAATTCCCTGCCGTTGAAGCGGTGTTTCTCGTAGCGGTAGAGTTCGTGGCTTTCCTCGTCGTACCAGAGGGTGTAACTGAAATCGCCCTTTGAAGGCTTCGTCGGGGTAAAGGTAGCGACGCTGTATTGCTCGGGCAGTTTCTGGTTGTTGCGGTACTTGAGCCCGGCGTAGGCGATTTTCTCATTTTCGATGGCGGCGCTGACATAATCCTGGAGGATGTCGAGCCAGACGGGCAGGAGGCTGTATTCGCCCATCCCGAAGTTTTCCAGTGTCGCCAGCGGGAGTGCCGCCACATTGAAGGGGCGCCTGCGCTTATTGGCGTCGTCTTCTTTCCCGCCCTTGTCCAGCGAGAGGAAGACCAGTCCGCCCGAAGATACGATGCTCAGGACATAACTGTCCGGCTCGGTCCGGGCGCGGGTGAAATCGTCCACGTCGCACATCTCCCAGGGGGAGAGGGTCCAGCTTTCGGTGATGGCCGTCTTGAAGTCCATGTCAAACAGTACGTTCCCGGTCGGGATCACCTTGACGATGGCGCTGGGGAAGTCCTCCAGCAGAAAGCCCTTGGTATAGACCTTCGCCTGCCCCCGGGCCGCAACGCAGCCGCCCAGCAGCAGACTCGCCGTCAACAGGTATTGAATGATTCTCTTCATCGTGATTGCGCCGTCATCTTCCGTGCAGTAAATGTACGGCTTTTCTATGACATTGCAAAACCCTCCGGCCTGACGCTGCTACCCGGGCGCGCAATTCCTTTAATTCTGTCGATAAGTTCGATGTGTCCAGCAGATACTCCCGAACCTTTACAAAGGCTCGCATAATGGCAATATTAGCGGCAATGGCAACATCACTTCTCAACACTCCAGAAAGCATTGCAATTCCTTGCTCTGCAAAAGCAAAAGGGAGTGCCTTTTTAGGCCTTTTTGATGTCATCACAATTTGTGATGAGTTCGCAACCAATTCTTCTTCAGTGAGTTGAAACATAAAATCTGGCGGGAAACGCTCAATGTTTCTCTTTACTGCCTGGTTTAATGATCGGGTTTCCACCTGATATAGCTTCGCCAGATCATAATCTAGCATCACATTTTTCCCTCTAATATTATGAATGAGGGGTCGTACAAGGTCAACGGTGTTACTCATAGCACAACAAACAATATGGTATCATTAGCGCAAAGATATACCGCAAGTTGCCGTTGAAAAAGTTTTTCAACGCTTAAGTTAGGGGTGTTGCTCCGGGAAGCGGCTGCCTTCGGCCGGGAAGAGCCGGAGCGGTACGCCCCTTCCGCTCCGGGAGTAGGCCTGCAACAACGGGCGCTTGTTGCTTCGCAACCCTATCCGGGGAATTGAGCGACAAACCGAGCGATGTGGAACTCGTTCCGACATCCGAGGTGCGAAGCTCAAAGCCGTCAGGCAAATGCGCCCTAACGTTGCAGGCCTACTCACTACGTCGCTCCAGGTTCATCTCTACCACCACGCCGCCCGGCCCTTCCCGGCCCTCCGGACTGACGCCGCTTCCTGAATCAAATGCCGTCAAATTGGCCGGTACTTTTCCCGAAAAAGGCCGTTTTTTAAGAAAAATGCTGCCCCGAGGGCAGTAAAAATGCCGAAAATCACGGATTTTAGGCAAAAGTACGTGCCATCGCAGTCTTGGCGAAAGTTATTTTGGAATAATTCAAAACAACTTTTAAATTTGTGAGTTATGTCGGAATATATCGTATCTGCACGGAAATACCGCCCGGATTCCTTTGAATCGCTGATCGGGCAGGACAATATCGCGAGGACGCTCAAGAATGCCATCCTTCGCGGTCAGTTGGCGCACGCCTATCTGTTCTGCGGTCCGCGGGGCGTCGGCAAGACCAGCGCCGCCCGCATTTTCGCCAAGACCATCAACTGTGCCCATCCCGGCCCGGATATGGAGCCTTGCGGCGAATGCGAGTCCTGCCGTTCCTTCAAGGAAGGACGTTCCTATTGCATCCACGAACTGGATGCGGCGTCCAATAACGGTGTAGAGGACATCAAGGCGCTGATGGAGCAGGTACAGGTGCCGCCGCAGGTGGGGAAGTACAGCGTCTTCATCATCGACGAGGTACACATGCTCTCCACGGCGGCTTTCAACTCCTTCCTCAAAACCCTGGAGGAGCCGCCCGCACACGCGATTTTCATCCTGGCGACGACGGAAAAGCACAAGATCCTTCCGACCATTCTCAGCCGCTGCCAGACCTACGATTTCAACCGCATCGGCATCCCGGACATCGTGAAGGTCCTGCGCGACATCGCTGGCAAGGAAGGCGTGAACGTGGATGACGAATCCCTGCACGTGATTGCGGCCAAGGCGGACGGCGCCATGCGTGACGCCCTGACGATTTTCGACCAGACCGTCGCGTTCTGCGGCAACGACATCCATTATGACGAAGTGGTCCGTAACCTCGGGGAATTGGACTACGAATACGGCTTTAAGCTCACGGATGCCTTCCTGGCCGGGGATTACGCTACGGCGCTGCTGATTTTTGACGAAGTGCTCTCCAAAGGCATCAGCGGCAGCCGCTTCGTTTCCTTCCTCGGAGAGCATTTCCGGAACCTGCTGGTCAGCCGCACGGGCGGGTTGGAGTCCCTGCTGGATTTCCCGGCGTCGCTGCGCGAGCGTTTTGCCGCACAGGCGGCGAAGTGTTCCGTCAAGTTCCTTTTCGATGCCCTGAGCGCGGTATCGCAGTGCGAGAGCGGTTTCCGTACCAGCACCAACCAGCGGCTTCACGTCGAGTATGCGCTGTTGCGGCTTTCTTTCCTGACGGCCGCCCCCGCGCAGGAGTCCGTGGCTCCGAAGAGCGCTCCCGCGCCGAAGCCGGAACAGCCCGCTCCGGCTCCCAAGGCTGAGCCTGCGCCCGCACTGAAGCCCGAGCAGCCCGCCCCCAAGGCCGAGCCTGCGCCCGCCCCCGCGCCGAAGCGCAGCGGGTCGGCCCTCTCTCTGAGTTCCCTGATGGAGGAGCCGGAGGCGGAAACAAAAGCCGTATCCGGTCCCGAGAGCGATGTCCTTCCTTCCGAGGAAGCGGTCAAGGCCTCCTGGCCCGACCTGGTCAAGAGTATGGCCGCACAGCCGCGTCTGGCGATGGCGCTCGGCAAGGCGGAACTGAAAATGCGGGTGGAGGAAGGGAAGCGCATCGTCTCTTTCGAGGTGGCGAGCGAGCCCCAGAAGAAATGGATCGAGGAACGCGCGCTCCGTGGGCTGGAATCCACCCTCGTCCAACTGGTGGGCAGTTCCCGCCTGTCCCTGCGCGTGGAAGTCGCTCCCCGCGAGGAGCAGAAGGAAGTGGCGTATATGCCTTCGGACCAGGCCAAGGTCCTGATGGCGGAGAACGAAGAAGTGAAAAATCTGGTCATAGACCTTGGACTTGACATCAAATGATACTGAGAGCAGAAAACCTGGTAAAGAAGTACGGCATCCGGACGGTGGTCAAAGGGGTGTCGATGGAAGTGAAGCAAGGCGAAATCGTCGGATTCCTCGGGCCCAACGGCGCCGGGAAGACCACCAGTTTCTATATGATTACCGGGCAGATCGTCCCCAACGCGGGGCAGATTTTCCTGGACGATACGGAGATTACCCGCCTGCCGATGTACAAGCGGGCACAGCAGGGCCTGGGCTATCTGCCCCAGGAGGCCTCGGTATTCCGCAAGATGTCCGTGGAAGACAATATCATGTCCGTTATGGAGATGTCCGGGATGACCCGCGCCGAGCGGGAGGAGCGCCTGGAGTCCCTCATCGACGAGTTCAACCTCTCCAAGGTGCGCAAGAGTCTGGGTATACAGCTTTCAGGCGGTGAGCGCCGGCGCTGCGAGATTGCCCGTGCGCTGGCCATCGACCCCAAGTTCATCCTCCTGGACGAGCCCTTCGCCGGGGTGGACCCCATCGCCGTGGAGGACATCCAGTACATCATTGCCAAACTCAAGTACAAGAATATCGGCGTGATTATCACCGACCACAACGTAGGGGAGACGCTGGCGATTACCGACCGGGCCTATCTGCTCTATGAGGGCACGATCCTGCAGCAGGGGACACCGGAGTCCCTGGCCGGGGACGACGACGTCCGTACCAAGTACCTGGGGCAGAATTTCGTGTTGCGCAAGTCCGCCGCCGTGGAAAGGGCGAAGGCGGAGTGGGAGGCTTCCCTCGCAAAAACTCAGAGCACGTAGTCCCGGACGTCCTGGGCGCTGAGGGGATTCCCGCCGAGGATCAGCAGCCGCTCGACGACGTTCCGCAGTTCCCGGATATTTCCGGTCCAGGTTTTCTCCTGAAGCAGTTCCAGCGCTTCGGGAGAGATTTTTTTTGCCGGGAGCCCGCCTTCCGTGCTGATCTGCTCGATGAAGTAGTTCACCAGCAGGGGAATGTCGGATTTGCGCTCGTCGAGCGAAGGGACGCTGATGACGATGACCGACAGCCGGTGGAAAAGGTCTTCGCGGAAACGGCCGGCGGCGATTTCTTCGCGCAGGTCCTTGTTCGTCGCGGCGATCACGCGCACGTCCACGTTGATGTCCTTGTCGCTGCCGACGCGGGAAAGTTTCTTTTCCTGCAGCACGCGCAGCACCTTGGCCTGCGCGGAGAGGCTCATGTCGCCGATCTCGTCGAGGAAGAGCGTGCCGCCCTCCGCCTGCTCGAACTTCCCCTTGTGCTGCTTGATGGCGGAGGTGAAGGAGCCCTTTTCGTGGCCGAAGAGTTCGCTCTCGATGAGTTCCGAGGGGATGGCGGCGCAGTTGACCTCGATATAGGGCATCGCGCTGCGCGGGCTGCGTTCGTGCAGTTCGCGGGCCACGAGCTCTTTCCCGGTGCCGTTCGCCCCGGTGATGAGGACGCGGGCGTCGGTGTGGGCGACCTTCTCGATGATTTCGCGTACCTTCAGGATCGCCGGAGACTCGCCGACCATCTTCTGCCCGTACACCTTCTTCTTGAGGATGCGGGTCTGCGTCATCAGCGAGGCTTTGTCCGTAGCGTTCTTGACGGAGATGAGGATACGGTTCAGGTCGAGGGGCTTCTGGATAAAGTCGAAGGCCCCCTTCTTGATACATTCGACGGCGGTTTCGATATCCCCGTGGCCGGAAATCATGATGATCGGGGCTTCTACGCCCTCTTCCTTGAGGCGGCCCAGCAATTCCGTGCCGTCCATTCCCGGCATTTTGATGTCGCAGAAAATTACGTCGCAACGCTCCTTGAGCGCCGCTTCGAGGCCGGAAGCCCCGTCTTCTGCACATTCCACTTCGTAGCCCTCGTCGGAGAGAATTTCCTTCATCGAATTGCGGATAGCCCGCTCGTCGTCGATAATCAGTATCTTCATGGTGCAAATATCGTGAATTTTTTACTATTTTTGTCCTTGATGGACTATCCTGATATCATCATCGCCGTCGACGGCTGTTCCTCCACCGGGAAAAGCAGTTACGCACGTGCCCTGGCGGCCGCGCTGGGTTTCCTGTACCTGGATTCCGGCGCGCTGTACCGGACCGTCACGCTTTTCGCCCGGGAGCAGGGGCTGATTTCACGGCTGGGGAAGGTGAATCCGGCCCTCGAGCGCCTGCTGCCTTCGCTGGATATCCATTTCAATGCCGAGGGAAAGGCCTGTATCGGTGCCCGTTGCGTCGATCCGGCCATCCGGACGATGGAGGTCTCTTCGCAGGTGAGCCCCGTATCGGCGCTGCCCTATGTCCGCCGTTTCGTGGATGCGCTGCTGCATTCGCTCGGCAGCGCGGGCCGCATCGTCATGGACGGAAGGGATATCGGCACCACCGTATTCCCCGACGCGCAACTGAAAATTTTCATGACTGCCTCCGAGGAAGTGCGGGCGAAGCGCCGCTATGAGGAACTGGTCTCCAAAGGACAGCATCCCTCCCTGGAGGAAGTCGTTGCCAATCTCCGGGAGCGGGACTATATCGATTCCCACCGGGAGACCTCTCCGCTCCGGCAGGCGGAAGACGCCTTTGTCCTGGATAATTCCAATATGTCCATTTCCGAGGAAGTCGCCTGGACCATCGGCCTCATCCGCGGTCGTTTTTCGTTGTTATGAAGGTAGAGATCGATCCCCAGTCCGGATTCTGCGGTGGCGTTATCCGGGCCATCGGAATGGCGGAAAAACGCCTTGCGCAGGGTGGAACCCTTTATTCGCTGGGAGCCATCGTCCATAATGAGATGGAATTGGACCGCCTCGCCCAGGCCGGTCTGCAGACCGTGGATACGGAAGAGCTTTCCCCGGCGGAAGCGGGCGCATCGATGCTGATCCGGGCCCACGGCGCTCCGCCGTCGGTCTATGCGCGCCTGCACGACCTGGGCTATGACCTGGTCGATTGTACCTGTCCCGTCGTCCTGCGCCTCCAGAAAGACATCCGTGCGGCCTACGAGCGCCTGCACGAAGTGACGCCTGCTGGCCAGCTGGTCATTTTCGGCAAGATCGGCCATGCGGAGGTGATGGGCCTGCTCGGGCAGGTAGAGGGCGATGCCGTTGTCGTGGAGAACCTGGACCAGATCCAGGCCCTGACGGACGGCGGCGTGCTGCACACGGACGCTCCCGTGGAACTTTTCTCCCAGACGACGATGGGCCCCGCCGCCTACGCTTCGCTGATCCGTTACCTGGAGACGAAGATGCAGGCCCCGCTGACCGTGCACCACACGATCTGCGCCCAGGTCGCATCGCGCCACGATGCGCTGACGGCCTTCGCCCTCAGCCACGACATCATCATCTTCGTCGCCGGAAAATCCAGTTCCAACGGCAAGGTGCTCTGCCAGCTCTGCCGGAGTTGTAACATCCGCACCTGCCACATCGGTTCGGTCAAGGAAATCCGCAAGGAATGGTTCCGCCCGGACGACAACGTGGGGGTCTGCGGCGCAACATCCACCCCCAGGTGGCTCCTGGAGAATGTCGCTTCGGCGATAGAAAATTTGCAATAGTGGGGGCGATTCACTATTTTCGCGTTCTGGAAATTACATTATATTATTGATATATGGCAACTACTGCAGATTTCAAAAACGGACTGTACCTGAATTTCAACGGCAAACCCTGCATGATCGTATGGTTCCAGCATGTCAAACCCGGTAAAGGTCCCGCTTTCGTCAAGACGAAACTCCGTAACCTTGAGAACGGCCGCATCCTGGAGAACACCTTCACGGCGGGTATGAAGATCGAGACCATCAACGTAGAGCGCAGGCCCTACCAGTTCCTCTATGCGGAGGATGATGGGTTCAACTTTATGCACGAAGAGACCTACGAGCAGATCAAACTGCCCAAGGATGTAGTGGATAACAGCGACCTGATGAAGGAAGGCCAGCACGTTGAGATGATGTTCGTGGCGGATGAAGAGCGCTGCCTGACCTGCGAACTTCCGACCTATGTGACCCTGGAGGTGACCTATGCGGAGCCTGCCGTCAAGGGGAACACCGCCTCTACGAGTGCGTTGAAGGAAGTGACCCTGGAGACCGGTGCCAAGATCATGGTCCCGCTCTTTATCAACCAGGGAGACGTCATCACGGTCAATACGACCGACCGTACCTACGGTCAGAGGGTCTAAAGTGCCCCGAAACATGCGGATAGGGTTATCGGCAGGGCTTCTGGCCCTGTCGGTAACGCTTTTACTTGCCTCCTTGCTGCTGCCGGGAAGTTACGACACGGAGGCACAGGCGCGGCGCGTGGAACGCCGTCTGGCCAAGCGGCTCGCCGTCCTGGAGTCCTTTGCCTCCCGGGGCCCCTCGGCGGGGAAACTGCCTCCGGATATGGTGATTTACCGCTATGTGGAGGATTCCCTGTACGCCTGGTCCAACCAGTTCCCCATCCGCAATGACGATATTTCCCGCCCGATTCTGATCGAGCGGCTGTCCAGCCCCCGTTCCGCGCTGCGTTCGCCCCTGGCGGAGCTGCCGGACAGTTTCAGCGTCGCTGCGCTGGGCTATAAGTGGTATCTGGTGAAAGCCGTTCGCCAGGGCCCCTCTACGCTGGTGGAGGGTCTGGAACTGGCGAATCTGCGGGATACCCATACGCCCGAAGGGGTCAATCCGCAGCTCGGGCTCGGCGAGCGCTTCTGCATCCGTCCCCTTTCCTCGAGCGGAGGCAGCGTCGTCCACATCGACGGAAAACCCTGTTTCAAGGTCCTTTGCGAGAATTTCCGCATGCACGGCGGAGCGGATGCGGCGATGGTCTGGATCGCGCTCCTGCTGTTCCTGGCCGCAGCCCTCTGGTGGCTGTATGCGCGCCGCAGTCCGAAGGCCTATGCCCTTTTCGCCGCCCTGACGCTCGCAGCCTCCCTGGCCCTCTATTTCTGGGGCAGGACGCTCTTCGCCCAGGTCATGCTTTTCTCCCCGGCCCTGTATGCCGGCGGTCCGGTGCTCTATTCCCTGGCTGCGGTGCTCCTGGTCAACCTCGCCATCTTCAGCCTGTCGCTGGGGCTTTACCTTTCGCGGCTCCGCGTTCCGCTGGCGCCCGTACTGACGCTGTCCGTACTTATCGTCGGCTATGCGCTGTATGCGCTCCGAAGCATCATCCTGCAGTCCAATATCTCGCTGGAAATCTATAAACTCGGCGAGTTGAGCGGCTATACTTTCCTGGTTTATGCCGCGTTCCTCCTGCTGCTGTCCGGCATTCCGCTGCTGCTTGCATCGGCGCGCATCCCCGCGCTGAGCCTGCGTGCCCGGCTGGCCTGTTCGCTGCTGGCCGGACTCTTCCTGATGCTGACGACGGCCTCCCTGGGTTTCCGCAAGGAGCAGGAGAAAGTCGCTGCCTGGGCTAATCACCTGTCCGTAGAGCGCAACCTCCCGCTGGAGACGCAACTGGGCAGGGTGGAGGAACGGCTCTCTTCCGACCCGCTGGTCGCCGCGCTTTCGCTGCTGGATTCCGGTGCGGAAATGATCCGCAACCGCGTATCGGAATCCTACCTTCCCCGCATTTCCCCGGATTATCGCATCCGTGTGATGACGATCCCTCCCGGTGATGCCGATCCGGCCCGCCGGCAACTGCTGCGGACGGTCATCGCGTCCGGTACCCCGCTGGAGGGCACTTCCCATTTCCTCTATACCATCAAGGGCGGCCGGGCGAGTTACGACGGCGTCTTCTCCTATGAAGGGGAGACGGCCGGGCAGTTGAGTGTCGTCCTGATCGAGATCGAGCCCGTCGTGGGCCTGAAAAGCCGCGGTTATGCGCGTCTGCTGGGCTATTCCGGTGTGGGCGGCGTGCAGATGCCGGGCTTCTATTCCTACGCCCGCTATGAAAAAGGGGAGATGGTCTATTGCCAGGGGGCCTATGCCTATCCGACTTCGATTGACGGCGAGTTCTCCGACCGCAGCGGCTATGTGCATTTTGTGAACCGCGTTTCCGACGACGGGGCCCTCATCGTGATTTCCCGTCCCCGGATCGGCGGCTTCAACTATATTTTCAGTACGCTCTTCCTGAGCATCCTGATGTACCTGCTCCTGAGCCTTTTTGTCATCGGGCACCGGTACATCCCCCGGCGGGATTATTTCCGTACGCGCATCAACTGGGTGATTATGCTCTCGCTGACCCTCACGCTCGTGGTTATGTCGCTGGTCAGCGTGATTTTCGTCTATCGCCGCAACGAGGTGAACCAGCAGGTACTCCTGGCGAATAAGGCGGTTATGCTCCAGTCGATGGTGCAGCAATCGGAAGAAGGACTGCCCGCTGCCTTGGAAAGCGTTGCCGATGCGGCTGGCGTGGACCTGACGCTCTATGCCCCCGACGGGAAGTTGGTCGCATCGACGGCAGGGGAGGTGTTCGACCGCCTGCTGCCCGGCTGCCGGATGAACGAACACGCTTTCCGGGAGATCGTCCACAATAAGCGGCGTTATTATACGCAGCGCGAAACGCTCGGCGGGAGGGATTTCATCGGCATATATGCTCCGCTGACCGATGCGCAGGGGCGGCTCTCGGGCGTCCTCTGCTCTCCGCATACCGAGCGGAGTTACGATTTCGTGCGGGAGGCGGTGATGCACCTGATGTCCATCCTGACGGTCTTCGTCATCCTGCTCATCCTGGCGCGTTTCCTGGTCATCGGGATGCTGGACCGCATCTTCCAGCCGCTGCTGGAGATGGGCCGTAAGATGGAACGTGCGGGCCGGGGTGCCCTTGAGACCATCGATTATGACCGTGACGATGAGATTTCCGCCCTTGTGAAGGCCTACAACGGAATGGTGCTGCAATTGGAGAACAGCCGCGAATCCCTGGCGCAGGCGGAACGCGACAAGGCCTGGAGCGGAATGGCAAGGCAGGTCGCCCACGAGATCAAGAATCCGCTTACGCCGATGAAACTCCAGCTCCAGCGTATGATCCGGCTCAAGGAGAAGGGCGGGGATGCCTGGCAGGATAAGTTTGACGAGATGGCTTCCGTGCTGCTCGAGCACATCGATATTCTGACGGAGACGGCGAACGAGTTCTCCGATTTTGCCAAATTGTATATCCAGGAACCGGTGCGGATCGACCTCAACCGGCTGCTCGAGGATGAGATTGCGATGTTCGACGGGCGCGAGGAGGTGGAATTCACCTATTTCGGCCTGGAAGGCGCCGTCATCAACGGCCCCAAACCGCAGTTGACCCGGGTGTTCGTGAACCTGATGAACAATTCCGTGCAGGCGCTCGAGGGGGTGCCGGACGGGAAGGTGGTCGTGTCGCTGCGCAAGTCCGGACGGGAAGGTTGTTACGATATCGTCTTCGAGGATAACGGGCCGGGCGTTTCAGAAGAGAACAGGGAACGGCTCTTTACCCCGAACTTTACCACCAAGAACGGCGGTACCGGACTTGGACTTGCCATTTCCAAGAGTGTGCTGGACCGTTGCGGTGCGACGATCACCTATTCCCGCTCCTTCACGCTGGGCGGTGCCTGCTTCACCGTTTGCTATCCGATTGAACTGTCGTAGACCACAACAGTTCTGCCAGGGCCTTGGCGTGCCCCTTTTCATCGACCCAGCCGAGGCAGTCTTCAGCAATGACGACTTCCCATCCTGCCTTGCGAAGGTCCATCACGGTGTTGTACACGCAATATTCGGTAGCGATGCCGGTTACCACCACCTCTTCCGGTTCCAGGGTTTCCAGCACGTCACCGAGCGTCTGTCCGGCCGCATTCTTCCCTTCGAAGCCGGAGTACTGTTCCTGCGACGGGTCGCAGCCCTTGTAGAATACCAGTTCCTCCTGTACGAAAGGCTGCAACAGGGTATGGATCTCGGCCCCGTGGGTGCCCGCTACGCAATGCGGCGGCCAGGGACCGCCCTGGGCGGCGAAGGAGCAATGGTTTTCGGGATGATGGTCGCAGACAAACAGGACGGGCGTATCCGGATTCTGCTCGATGAGTTGCTTTGTGGCGGCGACCGCCTCTACGGAATGACCGCAGGCGAGGGCGCCCCCCTCGATAAAATCGTAGATCTCATCTACGACGACAATAGCACGATTCATGCTTCAAAAGTACATATTTTCGCTATATTTGCGAAAATTTTCTACGACGATGATTCTGAATATTCTGGACACCGACCTGTACAAATTCTCTACTTCCAACGCCTATTTTCATCTCTATCCCCTTGCTGAAGGTACCTTTAAGTTCCACGACCGTGCCGCAGAAGTGTATGATGACGCTTTTCTGGAGGCGCTGAAGGGGGAGATCGCCCGCCTGGGTGAAATCCGGCTGAGCGAGCAGGAGTTCGACTATGCCACCCGCAAGATCCGTTACATCGCCCACAACTATTGGGAATGGCTCCGCGGTTTCCGCTTCGAACCGGAGAAAATCTCCGTCCGTCTCGATGAGGAGGGGCATCTGCAGATGGAGGTGACGGATTTCCTGTACAAGGTGACGCTCTATGAAGTCCCGCTCCTGGCCATCGTGGCGGAACTTCGTAACCGTTTCCGGGGCGTGGAGGCGGACGAGTCCAGGGCCCTGGAAATCCTGGACGCCAAGATCGACCTCGCCAACGCACACGAGTTGCTGTTCTCTGAGTTCGGCACACGCCGGCGCTTCTCTTCGGCGCTCCACGAACGTATCGTCGCCCGTCTGAAAGAAAGATGCCCCCGCTGGTGCGCCGGGACCTCCAACGTGTATTTCGCGATGAAGTACGGGATGACCCCCATCGGTACTTTCCCGCACGAATGGGTGATGTTCCACAGCGGCGTTTTCGGTTACAAGCGGGCCAACTACCTGTCGCTCGAAGACTGGATCAAGGTCTATGACGGTGCGCTGGGTACGGCCCTGATGGACACCTTTACCACTTCGTCTTTCCTGCGGACGCTCACGATGAAGCAGGCCAAACTGCTGGACGGCTTCCGTCAGGATTCCGGCGATGAGAAGGTCGTCGGCGATATGACCATTGCGCGTCTGGAGGAATTCGGCATCGATCCCCGCAGCAAGATCATCGTCTTCAGCAATGCCCTCAGTTTTCCGAAATACAAGGAGGTGGCTGAGTATTTCCGCGGCCGCATCAAGGTCAGCGCAGGTATCGGCACCAACCTCACCTGCGATCCGGGCATTTCCGGCTACAAGCCGGCGAATATCGTGATGAAACTGTCGCGCTGCCGTATGAGCGCCAAGGATCCGTGGGAGAAGGTGATCAAGATCTCCGACGACACTGGAAAGCATATGGGAGACGACTTGGAATTCTCCATCGCCTCCCACGAATTGCATTTGAATTAAAGGGCGTCAGAACGCGTAGTTTACCCCGATGGACATCCATAGCGGGACGTCGTTCATGCCTTTGTTGAAACTGTAGCCGAATTCGCCGGAAATGATGAAGTTCTCGTTCCATGCGAGCTTCAGGCCGCCGCCGTCGGCGATGATGCGATTGGTGAGTGTACCGCGCAGGGTGTTATAGGAGCCGAAGCCTTCGGAAATCATCTGCTTCAGGACCAGCGCCGTACGCGACGCTTGCCAGCAACAATGCTATCGGTAAGATCAATTTACAGGGTTTTGGTCTTGGCGAGGAAGTCCCGGACCTTCTGCTTATATTCCTCGGGATGTTTTGCATACGCATTGGCGTGCACAGCCCCTTCGGCCACCCACATCTCCTTATAGCCGTTGACTTTCGCATCGTAATTCATCTGCAGGTGCGAGAAGGGGACGAAATCGTCGGCATCACCGTGGATGAAAAGCATCGGACGGTCGCACTTCGCAAGCTGCTTCACGGAAGAAGCCTCCTTGAAGTCCCAGCCGTAGCGCTTGCGGCAGACGATGCTGGCGCTGTGCAGGATAGGGAAGGGCGGCAGGTGGAAACTCTGCTTGAGATTGGCTTTGAACTGGTCCCACACAGAGGCGTAGCCGCAGTCTTCCACGAACGCGCGGATGTAGGCGGGCAGCTCATCGCCGCTCATCATCATCGTTGTCGCCGCTCCCATGGAAACGCCGTGCACCACCATGAAATCGTCGTTCCATAGCATATGCGCCATATCGGCCCACTTCTCTACATCCAGGCGATCCAGCCAGCCCATCTGAACGGCGTCGCCCTCCGAGTAGCCGTGATAGTGCAGGTCCGGCACCATGACATTGTAATTAAAGTCATCGCGATACATCTTTACCAGATACAGGAACACCAGGTGATTGTCCGTATAGCCGTGGACGACCACCGCGGTTCCCTGCGCCGCGGCAGGATCGGAGGCGGGGGCAAAGACGGCGTGCAGCTTGCAGTCGCCTTCTCCGACAAGGGTCGTGTCGCGGAAAATGCCCGCCGCGTGCAGGCTGTCATACCAGGCGATCACGCCAGGGAGCAGCGAATCCGCCTTGTGGCGGGTGCGCTCGATATCGGCTACCCCGTGGGGCTCGGGCTTGAGTGCAAAATTACACATATACTTGCCGGCCAGGTAGCTGGCCACGCAAAACGCCACGGCGAAGATAGCGATGATCCGAAGGAATGTTCTCATAGTTTTAATTATGTGCTTAACTAAAAAAGGCATCTGCCTGTGCAGATGCCTCTTGTTGCTCCCCTTCTAGGACTTGAACCTAGGACCCCCTGATTAACAGTCAGGTGCTCTAACCAACTGAGCTAAAGAGGAGTGTTCTCCTTTCGGGACTGCAAATTTAATATATTTTCCTATCTTTGCAAAAATAAATTGACTTTTTTCTACGTGCAGGGCATTTCGGTGGAGACTGAACTTCGAAAATTCATCCAGGACCAGTTGTCGGTATGGCCGCTTGCCGCGGCGAACTTCCGGGCGGTAAAACGGGCGAAGACCCGTCCGCTTCCGCTGGGTATTCCGGGGTGCGCAATCCAACTCAATCCCTGCCGGGTCGGTTCCACGACGGCGGATGTCAGCGCAAAAGCCATCGCCGCCCGTCCCTGTTTCCTTTGTCCGGAACACCGTCCTCCCGAGCAGTTCCACCTCAAGTTCGAGGGCCGCAAGTCCCGCTGCTACAACATCCAGGTCAATCCCTATCCGGTTTTCCCGGACCATCTGGTCATCGTGCGCGACCGGCATATCCCGCAGGCTATCTGGCATCATCTGCCGGATATGCTGGATTTCGTGAATCGCTATGCGGATTTCGCCGTCTTCTATAACGGACCGCAGTGCGGTGCCTCCGCACCGGACCATCTGCATTTTCAGGCCTGTCCGCGGCTGCGTCTGCCCCTGGTCGGGGCCATCGACGCCTTCTTCAAGACGGACCCGGCGCCCCTGGTACGCCTCAAGGATGCTTCCCTCTGGCATTATCCCGGCTATACGACAGGCGTTTTTGCCCTGCGGGCCGATACGCCCAAGTCGCTGACCAAACTGTTTTACCGCCTGCTGGAGTGCAGCCCCTGCCGTGCGGGGGAGACGGAACCCCGTTTCAACGCCTATTGCTGGTTTGCAGGGGGCACTTACCGGGCCTGCGTGGTCATGCGCTCGGAAAAACGCTCCCATCATTACAGCGCGGAAGGGGAGGAACATCTGACCATCAGCCCCGGAGCGGTGGATATGGCGGGCATCTTCATTACGCCTTTCCGCGAAGACTTCGAGCGGGCGACCCCGGCGCAGATTGCGCAGATGCTCGCGGAAGTCTCCATCAGCCAGGAGGATGAAAAGAAGATCCTGGACCGCCTGACACGCACTCAGCCGCTGCTGGATGTGGGCATCGTCAGCGGAGACCGCATCTGCTTCGAAATCATTTCCGACGGGGCCGGTCCCCAGCAGGTGACCCTGGAATCGGGTAGGATCAATTACAACGGGGTGCTTTACGACGAACTGGTCTTCGACTCGATTACCCGTTCCACGCTCTTTGCGGAGCCGTCGTTCATCCTGTACGGCGTCACCATCGGCATCGGCTTCCACTGGGAGCGCCAACTGGACCTGAAATTTGCCGGATCCCTGCGCCTGCGCATCTCGGAGGGGAAAATCGTCGCGGTCAACCGCGTCGGACTGGAGGATTACCTGCTCAGCGTCATCTCCTCGGAAATGAAGGCGGACGCTTCGCTCGAGTTGCTGAAGGCCCATGCGGTGATTTCCCGCAGTTGGGTGCTCTGCAACCTGGGGCGGCACGAGGGCTACGATGTCTGCGCCGACGACCATTGCCAGCGCTATCAGGGGCTGACGATGGCCATCGGCGACAAAGTCCGCCAGGCCATCGACGAGACCTGGGGACAGCTGCTCCGCTACGAAGGAAAGATCTGCGATGCGCGCTACTCCAAATGCTGCGGCGGCCGCACGGAACGCTTCAGTACCTGCTGGGAAGAGCGCGACGAGCCCTGGCTGCCGTCGGTGCCCGATACGCTGCCCGGCCGCAAGGAGCCCTTCTGCCACTGTACGGACCGGAAGGTGCTGGCGCAGGTGCTGAACAGCTACGATATCGAAAGCGCCGATTTCTTCGAATGGGAAGTGGAATACGGTGTAGAAGAACTCTCGGAACTGGTGCGCCGCAAATCCGGCGTCGATTTCGGGACCTTGACGGCCCTCATCCCCGTGGAAAGGGGAGCGTCGGGACGCATCAAATACCTCCGCATCGAGGGCACGAAGCACAGCGAAGTCATCGGCAAGGAGTTGGAAATCAGGAGGGTGCTCAGCCCGAGCCACCTCCGGAGTTCGGCCTTTGAAGTCTCCTGGCAGAACGGCCGTATCCGCCTGAAGGGCCGGGGCTGGGGCCACGGTGTGGGACTTTGTCAAATCGGGGCGGCGGTGATGGCGGAAGAAGGTTACTCCTTCCGTGAGATCCTTGCCCACTACTATCCCGGAACGGATGTCAGCAAGTAAATCTCCCTGGGCCTGGGTGCCCACGCTCTATTTCGCGGAAGGCCTGCCCTATGTGCTGGTCAATGTCATCTCCGTGACCCTCTTCAAGCGTCTGGGGATGCCCAACGGGGAACTGGCCCTCTACACCAGCCTGCTCTATCTTCCCTGGGTCATCAAGCCGCTCTGGAGCCCGCTGGTGGATGTGCTGCGCACCAAGCGCTGGTGGATCCTTTCGATGCAGGCCCTGCTGGCAGCGGCGCTGCTTTTCCTTTCGCTCAGCGTCCCTTCGCGCTCCTATGCGCTGATGTTGACGCTGTTCTACCTGACCGCCTTTGCTTCGGCAACGCACGATATCGCCGCGGACGGCTTTTATATGCTGGCGCTCGATGCGCACCGGCAGTCGCTTTTCGTCGGCATCCGCAGTACTTTCTACCGCATCGCGACCGTCTTCGGACAGGGTCTGCTGGTGGTCATCGCGGGGCTGTTGGAAACCCGTCTCTGCGATATTCCCCGCGCCTGGGAACTGACCTTGCTCAGTTGCTCCGTGCTGCTGTTCGTCTTTTTCCTCTGGCATCAGATGGCGCTGCCCGTGGTGGAAAACCGGAGGGAGGCGCAGGCGGGGAAGGGCGCCCTGCGGGACATCGGCCGCAGTGTCTCGACCTTCTTCCGCAAGCCCGGTATCTGGGTGGCGATGCTTTTCCTGCTGCTGTTCCGTCTGCCGGAGGCACTGTCGGTAAAAATGCTCACCCCCTTCCTGCTGGATCCGGTCTCCGAAGGCGGCCTGGGTCTCTCGACGACGGATTCCGGCCTGGTGTACGGGACCGTCGGAGTGATAGCGCTCACCGTCGGCGGCATCCTCGGCGGCATGGCCGCGGCACGTTTCGGCCTGAAAAAATGCCTCTGGCCGATGGCTTTGAGCCTGGCGCTTCCCTGTTCGGTGTATCTGTATATGGCGCTCTTCCAGCCTTCGTCCCTCTGGGTGGTGTACCTTTGCGTGGCGGCGGACCAGCTGGGCTACGGCTTCGGCTTTACGGCGTACATGCTCTATATGATTTATTTCTCGGACGGTGAATTCAAGACCTCGCACTACGCGCTCTGTACGGCGTTCATGGCGCTCAGTATGATGCTGCCGGGGATGGTGGCGGGATACTTGCAGGAGAAACTCGGCTATACGGGCTTCTTCGTGCTGGTCATGCTGTTCTGCCTCGCGACGGTCGCCGTTACCTTTATGATCAAAGTGGATCCGGAATATGGAAAGAAGGAGAATCGCTAAGGCGCTCTTGCTGGCCCTGTCCCTGCTGCTCTTTGCCCCGATGGCTGGGGCTGTCGTCAAACCCGGCGTGGAGGTGCTGCGCGATATGGGATTCGCACCCCTCCAGGGGAAGCGCGTGGGACTGGTGACCAACCCCAGCGGGGTGGACCGCAATATGGTCTCCACCATCGAAATCCTGAAAAACGCCCCCGGTGTGCAGTTGGTGGCACTTTTTGCGCCGGAGCACGGGGTGCGCGGCGATATCTGGGCCGGCGGCAAGGTGGAGAGCGGCGTGGATGCCGCCACGGGCCTGCCCGTGCATTCCCTCTACGGAGCCACCCGCAAGCCTACGCCGGAGATGCTCCGGGGCCTGGACGTGGTGGTCTATGACATCCAGGATACCGGAACCCGCTCCTATACCTTCATCAGCACCCTCGGACTGGTGATGCGCGCCTGCGCGGAACAGAATATCAGCGTGATGGTGCTGGACCGCCCGAATCCGCTCGGCGGACTGAAGGTCGAGGGCCCGTATGTGACGGAGGGTTACTTCTCCTTCATCAGCCAGTATGCCATTCCCTACGTGTACGGACTGACGCCCGGTGAGGTGGCCCTGCTCATCAACGGAGAGGGGCTGAACTGCGGGCAGAAAGGCAACGAACCCTTCCTCAAATGCCGTCTGGAAGTGATTCCGATGGAGGGCTGGGAACGCAGGATGCTCTACGCGGACACGGGTCTGCCCTGGGTGCTTCCCTCGCCGAACATCCCTTCGCCGCAGAGCGCCATCGGCTACCCTGCCGCGGGGCTGGTGGGGGAGTTCTACCATTATCTCCAGATCGGCATCGGCTACACCCTGCCCTTCCAGGTCTTTGCCGCTTCCTGGATAGACGCGGATGCGCTCAAGGCCCGGCTGGACAGTTACCAGGTCCCCGGAACGGCCTGGCGCACGATCCACTATAAGCCCTTTTCCGGCGGAAGTGCGGGGAAGGTGATCCAGGGCGTGCAGTTTTTCTACACCGATTACGAGGCGGCCTCGCTTACCCTGACGCAGTTCTATGTGATGCAGGCGGTCTATGAACTCTACGGCAAGTCTCCCTTCGAGATTTCGGCCGACCGGCTGCCCTCCTTCAACAAGGTGACCGGCGGGAACACCGTCTCCAACGCCTTTGCCAAACGCTTGAAAGTGGCGGATATCCTGGATTACTGGAACAAGGACGTGGAGGCCTTCAAAGTCCTTCGGGAGCCGTATCTTCTTTATTGATAAGTTCGTAGAGCGAACGAAGCGTATCCTCCGGCCCGGAGGAGAGGAGTTCCGTACCCGGATGCGCATCTTCGGCGGGGAGCCCCGTCTCCTGCAGCACGGTCACGAGCCGCCGCGCCACGGCCGGTGCCGGATCGATGAAGCGGACATCGGGATATCCCTGCGCCGCGGCGACCTTTTGCAGCGTTCCCAGCAGGAAAGGATAGTGCGTGCAGCCCAGGACGACCGTATCGGCGCCCGCCTCCAGCAGGGGAAGCAGGCTCTGCGCGCAGCGCTTCTCCGCTTCAGGCCCTTCCAGGATGCCGTTTTCCACCAGTTCGACGAAGCCGCTGCCGACATGCTCGACAATGCGCACGCCGCTGCCGTATAAGCCCTTCGTAATGAGGTATTTCGAGGCTTTGAGCGTCCCTGCGGTGGCCAGTACGCCGATGACGCCGCTCTTCGTCCCCAGCGCAGCCGGTTTGACCGCGGGTTCCATGCCGATGAAGGGTACGGGGAAAGTCTCGCGCAGCGAAGCGATGGCGGCCGCCGTAGCGGTATTGCAGGCGACGACGATCACTTCGGCGCCCTTTCCCAGCAATTCCCGGGTAATGACGTCGCAGCGCTGCCGGATGAAATCGGCGGTCTTGTCCCCATAGGGGCAGAAGGCGTTGTCGGAAAAATACAGGAAGCGTGAGCGGGGCAGCAGGCGCCGGATCTCCCGGAAGACCGAGAGGCCGCCGGAGCCGGAATCCATTATGCCGATCACTGCCATGAGCAGAGCAAAAATAGTGATAATTTTTTGCAGGACAAAGTGGAATTCCTTATTTTTGTCAAATCGTTGAAATTTAATATGGAGAGCCGATGACGACGACATCCGAACAGGTAAAAGCTCTGCATCAGCGTATGGAAACGCTGGGGAGGTGTCTTTGACATCGCCGGTAAACGTGCAGAACTAGAAGAAAAGGAAGCCAAGAGCCAGGACCCGTCTTTCTGGGATGACCCGAAGGCGGCGGAGGCCTTTCTCAAACAGACCGCAGCCCTGAAGTCCTGGGTGACCGCCTACGACAAGGCGGATACCGCGGTATCCGATGTAGATGTACTTATGGAACTCGAACCGGAAGGGGAGGAGGTCGATGCGGCGTACGCGTCGGCCGTCAGCGCGGTGGAAGACCTCGAACTGCGGAATATGCTGGGCGAGGAAGGCGACAGCCTCGGGGCCGTGCTGACCATCAACAGCGGCGCGGGCGGTACGGAGGCCAACGACTGGTCGGCGATGCTGATGCGGATGTATATGCGCTGGGGCGAACGGAACGGCTACAAGATGACCGTCACCGAAGAACTCGAGGGCGACGAAGCCGGCATCAAGAGCGCTACCGTGCAGTTCGAGGGCGACTATGCCTACGGCTACCTGAAGGCCGAAAGCGGGGTGCACCGCCTTGTGCGCATCTCCCCGTTCAACGCGCAGGGCAAGCGCCAGACCACCTTCTCCTCCGTCTTCGTCTATCCGCTGGTGGACGACAGTATCAACATCGAAATCAATCCTTCCGATATCGAGTGGGATACTTTCCGCAGCGGCGGCCACGGAGGCCAGAACGTGAACAAGGTCGAGACCGGCGTGCGCGTACGGCACCTGCCCACGGGCATCACCGTCGAAAATACCGAGACCCGTTCGCAGCAGGACAACCGCCAGAATGCGCTGCGCATCCTGAAATCGCGCCTCTACGATATCGAACTCAAAAAGCGTCAGGCCAAGCAGGCGGAACTCGAGGGCCAGAAGAAGAAAATCGAATGGGGCTCGCAGATCCGTTCCTACGTACTCCACCCCTACAAGATGGTGAAAGACCTGCGCACGGGCTATGAGACCGCCGACACCCAGGGCGTCCTGGACGGCGACATCAACGCGTTTATGAAAGAATTCCTGATGCAAAACTAATTTCCATAATAATGGCAGAATTCAAATACGCCCCGATGTTTCAGTTGGGCAAAGACACGACAGAGTATTATCTGATTCCCGGTTCGGAGAAACTGGTTTCCACCGCTTCCTTTGAGGGGCAGACCGTCCTGAAGGTGAGCCCTGAGGCCCTTACCCTGATGGCCCGCACGGCTTTCCGCGACGTGAGCTTCCTGCTGCGCCGCGCCCATAACCTTCAGGTGGCGAAGATCCTTTCCGATCCGGAGGCTTCCGACAACGACAAGTATGTGGCCCTGACCTTCCTGCGCAATGCGGAGGTAGCCGCCAAAGGCAAACTCCCGCTCTGCCAGGATACCGGCACCGCCATCATCCACGGCGAAAAAGGGCAGCGCGTATGGACCGGCTTCTGTGACGAGGAAGCCCTCAGCCTCGGCGTGTTCAAAACCTACACCGAGGAAAACCTGCGCTATAGCCAGAACGCCCCTCTGGATATGTACAACGAGGTCAACACCAAATGCAATCTGCCGGCGCAGATCGATATCGAGGCGACCGAGGGCGGAGAATACCGTTTCCTTTGCGTGACCAAGGGCGGCGGCAGCGCCAACAAGACCTATCTCTACCAGGAGACCAAGGCACGTATCCAGAATCCCGGAACCCTGGTGCCTTTCCTCGTGGAGAAGATGCGCTCGCTCGGTACGGCGGCCTGCCCGCCCTACCACGTCGCCTTCGTGATCGGCGGCACCTCGGCGGAAAAGAACCTGCTGACGGTGAAACTCGCCTCCACGCATTATTACGATTCCCTGCCGGAAACCGGCGATGAAACCGGCCGCGCCTTCCGCGACAAGGCCCTGGAGGCGCAACTTTTCGAGGAGGCCTGCAAGATTGGGCTCGGCGCCCAGTTCGGCGGAAAATATATGGCCCACGACATCCGCGTGGTGCGCCTGCCCCGCCACGGTGCAAGTTGCCCCATCGGCCTGGGCGTCAGTTGCTCGGCCGACCGCAATATCAAGGCCAAGATCAATGCGCAGGGTGTCTGGATCGAGAAAATGGACGACAAGCCCTATGAACTGATTCCGGAGGCTTTGCGCGGAGCAGGGGAGAGCGGCAGCGTGCAGTTGGACATCGACCGTCCCATCCGGGAGGTCTGCGCCGACCTGAGCCGCTATCCGGTCGGTACCCGCCTGAGCCTGAACGGAACGATCATCGTCGGGCGCGACATCGCCCACGCCAAACTGAAGGCCCGTCTGGATGCGGGAGAAGATCTGCCGCAGTATTTCAAGGAGCATCCCGTCTACTATGCCGGTCCGGCCAAAACCCCTTCGGGCATGCCTTGCGGCTCCATGGGGCCCACGACGGCGGGCCGTATGGATCCCTATGTGGACGAGTTCCAGTCCCGCGGCGGTTCCCTCATCATGCTGGCGAAGGGCAACCGCTCCCAGGCGGTGACCGACGCCTGCAAGAAATACGGCGGCTTCTACCTGGGTTCCATCGGCGGTCCCGCCGCCATCCTCGCACAGGAGAACATCAAGTCCATCGAGTGTGTGGAATTCCCGGAACTGGGAATGGAAGCCATCTGGAAAATCAAGGTGCAGGACTTCCCGGCTTTCATCCTCGTGGATGACAAGGGGAACGACTTTTTCAAGCAATTCTGATGTCACGTCTCTTCCGGGTTTTGCTTGGTCTGGCGGCGGCACTGCTGGTGCTGTTCCTGCTGACGCTGGGCGCTTTGCAGCTTTTCCTCGGTTCCGGGAAGGCGGATGCGCTCGTGGCAAAATTGCTCCGGGAGAACATCGACGCGGAAGTCTCTTATGCGGATCTGCACGTTTCCGTCCTGAAGCGCTTCCCGCGGATGACGCTGAAACTGGACAGCCTGGAAGTCACTTATCCCCACTCGCGCTATGCGGCCTTCGACAGTGCCGCGGTGCGGAGCCGGCTGCTCGATGCCGGACGTGCCGATGCGGCCGATACGCTGCTGCGTCTGGGTTCGTTGCGCCTGTCCGTCAACCCCTGGACCCTGCTGACGGGCCGTTTGCGCATCAAATACGCCCTGCTTTCCGACCTGCGGCTCTACGCCCACGCCTATGACGACAGCACGGCGAACTGGCAGGTCCTGCCCCCTTCGCAGGAGAAGGAGAAGTCCGGCGGACTGATGCCGATATCCCTTGGTTTCCTGTCCCTGAAGGGGCGCAATGCATTGATTTATACGGCGCAGCAGGATACGGTATTCGTCGCTGCGGCCCTGCGGTCGCTGGAAGCTTCGTCGGATTTCCATCTCGGAGAAGACCGTTTCCGCCTGCGGAGGACTTCCCTGGAACTGGATTCCCTCTTCCTGCACGGCCGTCTGCCTGCGGATACCCTGGCCTGCGGCCTGGAGCGGCTGGCCATCTCCGAACCCCATCCCCAGGTCTTCGATCTGGCCCTGCGTGCCCGGGCGATGCTGCTGACGGGAGCGCTGGGACGGCTGAGGGTGCCCTTGAACGCCAGCGGCCGCATCGGCTTTGAAAAATCGGCCGGCGGGATGGAATTCGACATACACCGCCTTTCCGCGCGTTTGGCCTATCTTCCGCTGGAAGCCTCCGGATGGCTCCGGACGGGGGGTGGCGTCACCGATATGGATGCCCGGCTGAAAGTGAACGGAGCCCCTCTGGATACCCTGCTCCGGGAATACGGGCAGGCCTTCCTGAAAGATCCGTCCTGCATACGTACCAATGCCGTCCTGAGCCTGGATGCCAAGGCGAAAGGCCGTCTGGACAGCACTTCTTTCCCGCAGACGGCGCTGCAGCTGTCCGTTCCGCGTTCGAACCTGGAATACCGTCCCCTGGAACTCAAGACCAGCCTGAGTGCCGAAGCGCACGCCTCCCTTTCCGAGGAGCGCCGGCTTGACCTTAGCCTGGACCAGTTCAAACTCTTTACCGCCGGCCTGAAGCTAGATGCGGATGGCTCCGCGACGGATGTGCTGGGCACGGATCCGCACCTGAAGGCTGCGCTGAACGGCGATGCGGACCTGTCCGAACTGGCCGCAAGGGTACCGGGGCTCCGGGAGATGAGCATGGACGGCCGGCTTGGCCTGGACGTCCGCGTCAAGACGACGCTGTCCCGTCTGCAGAACCTGGACCTTGCGGAGGATGACCTGTCGGCCCGTTTCCACGGCGGCAGCATACATTTCGCCATCCCTGCGGATACTTTCTCCGTACGGGCCCTCCGTCCTGAACTGGTGCTGCGCTCCGTTTCGGGCGGGCTGGTGGCCGGCGTCGGCCTGGACAGTGTCTTCGTGGGGCACGGCCGGCGGATGGCCGTCCGTGCGACGAGCCTGCGCAACAAAGCCTCCGTGCGGCGGCTCAACAAGGATGGGCAGGTCGTGACGCGGCTGGATTTCAAGACCGACGACGAGCGGGTCTTCCTGCGTATGGGACCGATGAAGTCCGGTGTCCGGAATGTCAAACTCGCGCTGGGCGCAGAGCAGCGGGTACGACCCTCGGACGGGCGCCGCAAACGTTTCCTGGATTCCCTGCAGCGGGTCTATCCCGGTACGCCGCGCGATTCGCTCCTGGCCCAGTTGCGCCGGCACTCGCCGCGCCGCCCCTTGCCTGACTATCTGAGCGAAAAGGATTTCCGGGCCTACGATATCCATATTTCGGCAGGGGAGCAGGTGCTGAAACTGCTGCGCGAGTGGTCTCCCAGCGGTTCCATTTCCATTGCCAAAGGCTTCGTGGCTACGCCCGCCTTCCCGCTCCGTACCCGTTTCCGCGACATCGATGCCGATTTTGACGACCGCAACCTGCGCCTCAATTCCTTCCACGTCACTTCCGGCTCCTCGGATCTGTCGGCGCGCGGTTCCCTCGGCGGCCTGTTCCGCAATATGCTGGGACACGGGCTGCTGGATCTGAATATGGACCTGCATGCCGGTACGGTGAATGCGAATGAACTGCTGGCGGCGATGACCCGCAAGGAGAAGATTTCCGCCGCCGCCTATACCGATACCGAAGATGATTCCGCCATCGTCACCGATACGCTCGTGAACGCGAAGGTGGATTCCCTTCCGATGGCGGTCATACCGGCGAATCTCCGTGCTGCCCTGCGTCTGCGGGCGGATTCGCTGCATTTCGTCTGTGTCGACGCGAAGCCCGTCGAGGCTTCCCTGAACATCCGCGAACGTACGGTGCAGTTGAAGGATGTGCACGTGTGCAGTCCGCTGGGGAATCTGGACCTGAGCGCCTACTTCTCCACCAAGACCAAGAAGGCGATGTCGGCCGGCGTGGACCTGAAACTCTCGGAAGTCTCCGTGCCGCTGGCGCTGCGGCTGCTTCCCAGTTTCGATGAGCTGGCCCCTCCGCTCAAGACCTTTGAAGGTAATGTGAACTGCGAGCTGTCCGCTACCACGCAGTTGGATACCAATATGAACGTGCTTATCCCTACGGTGGACGGCGTGGCCAAGGTATATGGCCGGAACATGCATATCTCCGATGCCGGGAACCTGCGGCTCGTCACTTCGCTGATGCTCTTCAAGAACAAGAATATCGGCCCCATCGGCGATATCTCCGCCAGCGCCTCCATCCACGATGCGCGGCTGGACATCTATCCTTTCCTGATGGATGTGGACCGTTATCAGCTGGCCCTGAGCGGGCTTTATGGTGTGGATGGTGCAATGGACTATTATGTCTCCATCCTCAAGTCCCCGCTGCCGCTCCGTTTTGGCGTACGGGTCTGGAACGGCGGTTCCGATGGGAAAATGCGCTACGCTCTGGGGAAGGCGCGGTATCTGGATTCCGGGATTCCGGTCTACAGCGAGTCGGTGGATTCGGTGCAGGTGAACATCGCTTCGGTCATCCGCAACATTTTCCAGCGCGGGGTACAACTGGCGAAGGGGGCCGAGCGGCATACGCTGCCGGCGGAGGATTTCGAGTTCTCCCCCCTGGAGCGCGAGAAGGTGGAGCAGTTTATCCTGGATACCCGGCAGAAGGAGGAGGAAGAGGAGTTCTTCGGGGATTTTGATGCGTGGATGGACAACGAAATAGAGAAGGATGCGTTGCAGTTGTCCACTACATTAAAGAGTAAGAAGAAAAAGAAATAACCTGTTCGTGCTATTGTCGCTGAATTGTCATCTGCTCCCTGTTGCTGCGCAACCCTATCCGGGTAAATGGTCGTAGATAACAACACAGCGCCAATGAACGCACTTCACAGTTTATTTTTCATAATATCAAATGAATATGAATGAGATAGAGATTATACAGGCCAATATCTACGGTTATGACAAACCGGGATTGGCGACGGCGCTGACGGAGATTCTGGCGCATTACGATGCGTTTGTGCTGGACATCGGCCAGGCGAATATCCATAGTTCGCTGGCGTTGGGCATCTTGTTCAAGACGACGCGGGACAAGTCCGGCTTCATTATGAAGGACCTGCTGTTCAAGTGTTCCGAACTGGGCCTGAACATCCGTTTTGCGCCCGTGGAGGAGGAGGCCTATGCGGCCTGGGTGGCCCGGCAGGGGAGGAACCGTTATATCGTGACGCTGCTCGGCCGCCGCGTGACGGCGCGCCATCTCGCCGATGTGTCGAAAGTGATTTTCGAGCACGGGCTGAACATCGATGCCATCAAGCGCCTGACGGGCCGTATGCCGCTCGTCCCGGACGAAAGCGACCGGGAGAAGTCCTGTATCGAACTTTCCGTGCGTGGGAAACTGGATAACGAGGGACGCAAGTCCCTGCAGGCGGCGCTCGCGACCCTGCCCGAAAAAGGGTTGGACATTTCCTTCCAGACGGACGATATCTACCGCCGCAGCCGACGGCTGATCTGTTTCGATATGGACTCTACGCTGATCAACGCCGAATGCATCGACGAGTTGGCGGAAAAGGCGGGGGTCGGTGCCGAGGTGCGCGCCATCACGGAAAGCGCGATGCGCGGAGAGATCGATTTCTGCGAGAGTTTCACCCGGCGCGTGGCTTTGCTCAAGGGCCTGGACGAGAGCGTTATGGAAGAGATTGCCCGGAACCTGCCCTATAACGAGGGCCTGGAGCGGATGATGATGATCCTCAAGCGCGTAGGTTACAAGACCGCCATCCTTTCCGGTGGATTTACCTATTTCGGCAAATACCTGCAGCAGAAATTCGGCTTCGACTACGTCTATGCCAACGAATTGGAGATTGTGGACGGGAAACTGACCGGCCGCTATGTCGGGGACGTCGTGGACGGTCGCCGCAAGGCGGAGTTATTGAAACTGCTCTGTCAGGTGGAGGGCATCAACCTGGCCCAGGCGGTGGCGGTGGGCGACGGTGCGAATGATCTGCCGATGCTCTCGCTGGCGGGGCTGGGCATCGCCTACCACGCCAAACCCAAGGTCAAAGCCAATGCCCAGCAATCCATCTCGAGCATCGGCCTGGACGGCATCCTGTATTTCCTCGGGCTTAAAGATTCCCAGATTGATCCGTAAGCGGGGTCTCGAGCAGGGACGGATTCTGAAGGAAGAGAATCAGTTGACGCAAACCGCATACCCAGTACATTCCGTCGGCAAAACGCTCGTCCATCACGATTTTTAACGGCATTGTCTTGCCTTTGACGATTTCCCCTCCCCGAACGATGGGGGTCATACTCTCTTTTCCCATTGAGAAGAAGAGGCCGGTGGTGCCGAAGTCGTAAAGGTGATGGTAGATGGACGGGCCCTTGATGGATTTGAGGTTGGTGACGAAGGCCGATGTGTGGAAGGGGCTGAGTTTCAGGATGGCCATCGGCAACATACTGTGCTTGTCCATAAACTTGATGAGCCCTACCAGGATCTTGATCATGAAGTTCGGGGTGAACGTGAGCAGCCGGGCGAGTTTTTCCGTGCCGTTGTTGGCATCCGGGCGGGCATCCTCCTCGATGGCTGCATTGATTTTTTCGCGGATTTCGGCGATGGTCTCTTTCCCGTTGCAAGTGATTTTTACGAGAGACTCCGCCGCGTCCAGGTCCAGACTTTTCTTGACGACGAAGGAGATCTGGATTTCGTTGTGTGCGTAAATGCGCCCGTTCATGACGAAGCGGTTCAATGCGGGATAAAGGGCCAGCCCCCGGACCATCGCGGCGATGAGGATATGCATATAGGTATACTGCACCCCATTCTCGGCCTGTTTATGGATGAAGGCGTCAAACCCGTCGCAATCAACATTATAGGTGGTAAAGTTAAGGGCGTCATACCGCGCGCTCATGATGTGGGGGACGATTTTCGAAATCGGGTCCAGGTCCTTGACCTTCTTCCCGTCAGGTCGGTATCCAAACATAACGGCCAAAGATAATGAATTTTTTGTTACCTTTGTAAGCTATCGCGGGTGTGTTGTAATTGGTAGCCAAGCCAGACTTAGGATCTGGTGCCTTCGTGCGTAAGGGTTCGAGTCCCTTCACCCGCACTTCCTCCTCAGCTATGAAAACGACGGAGCAGGCATCAAAGTATAACGGACTGGAGCAAATGTCCGTGCCGGAGTTGCTCGAAGGGATCAACGCCGAAGATTGCAGTGTGCCCCAGGCCGTCGGTCGTGCCATCCCGCAGATTACCACGCTTGTGGAAGGGATCGTGGAGCGTATGCGCCGCGGGGGCCGCGTCTTCTATATGGGCGCCGGGACCAGCGGCCGGCTGGGTATCGTGGATGCCTCGGAGATTCCGCCCACCTACGGCGTATCCGGCAAGTTCATCGGCATCATCGCCGGAGGTGACAGCGCCATCCGCAATGCCGTGGAAGGTGCGGAGGACAGCCCGGAACGGGGCCGTGCGGACCTGATGGCTTTCCAGCCGGGGAAGGAGGATACGGTGATCGGCATCACCGCTTCCGGCGGCGCTCCCTATGTCATCGGCGCCTTACAGGCAGCGCGCGAAGTCGGGGCCTTGACCTCCTGCATCACCTGTAATGAGGACGCTCCCGTCGTCGCGTTCTCCGATGCTCCCGTCGTCGCACCCGTGGGCCCGGAATTCGTGACCGGCAGTACCCGCATGAAATCCGGTACGGCGGCCAAACTGATTCTCAATATGATTTCCACCTCCGTGATGATCCGCCTGGGACACGTGCGCGGGAACCGGATGGTGGATATGCAACTGACCAATAAAAAACTGGTGGACCGCGGTACGCGTTTCATTATGGCCGAGACCGGCGAAGAGGACTATGAGCGCGCCAAGGCGCTGCTCCTTCGCTGGGGTTCCGTCCGCGAGGCCGTGGCGCACTATAAAGACGAATGAATCATGAGTGAAGAACATCATCACCATCATCACCACCACCATCATCACCATGCGCCCCAGTTGAGCGATGACCGCTCCCTGCGGCGCATCTATCTCATCTCCATCGTACTCAATCTGGGTTTTGTCGTCGTCGAAGCGGTCGCGGGCATAGTCTATAAGTCCCTCGGCCTGGTCTCCGATGCAGGGCACAACCTCAGTGACGTAGCCTCGCTGCTGCTGGCACTCATCGCCCTGCGCCTGATGCACAGCCATTCCAGCAAGGGCTACACCTACGGCTACCGGAAAAGCAGCGTACTGATTTCCCTGGCGAATGCCGTGCTGCTGCTCGTCGCAGTCGGCGCGATCATCATCGAAAGTATCCGGAAATTCAGCCATCCCGAGCCGCTGAACGGCGCCGTCATCTCCTGGACCGCCGGGGCGGGCATCCTCATCAACGGCCTGACCGCCCTGCTATTGATGAAGGCCCAGCATCACGACCTCAACTCCCGGGGAGCCTATCTGCATATGCTGGCCGATACGCTCGTTTCCGTGGGAGTCGTGCTCTCCGGCGTCGTCATCAGCCATACGGGCTGGTATGTGATCGATCCGGTCATCGGCCTGGTGATTGCCGTTGTAATCCTGTTCGGCACCTGGGACCTGCTCAGGGAAAGCGTGCGTCTGAGCATAGATGCGGTTCCGGAAGGCATCGATACGGAAGAAATTGCCGCAGCCATCCGGGGCTGCGAAGGGGTGGTGGAGATGCATCACCTGCATATCTGGGCCATCAGTACGACCGAGACGGCGCTGACGGCGCATCTGGTGGTGGAGAAGATGGACGGAGCGGATGCCATCGTACACTCCGTCAAGGACGTCCTTGCACAGAAGGGCATCCGCCATAGTACTTTAGAGTTGGAAACTTCCGCTTCCCCCTGCTCCGAACCCTCCTGCTGCTAAAAATTGAAATCTACTTTCTGTACCTGGAAGCCGTAGATTGTCTTGAAGTCATCGCGCATCGAGATGACGTGGTATCCGGCTTCCCGCCACTCCACAGCGAGTTTGAGGGCTTTTTCCCGGTTGGCGTGATCGCGGTCCTCATCGTCGGCGATGAGCATAAACGCGGCGGACTTGAGTTTGTTGCTCAGGCAGAAATTGTGCATCGCGCAGTCGCCTCCGCTGTTCCCGAAGGACAGTACCGGGACCTTGCCGATTTCCTGGGTAATCTGGAGCACCTTGTTGGTTTTCAGATTCTTGATGAGAAGTTCGTCGGTCCTCACGAGGTCTTCGTACTTATCCATCGTATAGTCGACACCGGGGTCTTCTCCCTGGCGGCTGGATTTGAGTTTGACGTCCATTCCGATGACACGGTTCGCCGGGATTCCCAGGGATTCGACCAGCGACCTGCAGATGAACCTGTCGGAGCCGGAAATGACATAAAAGGTGAATCCGTGGGCTTCCAGATAACGGAACACCTGCAGCATAGGTTTGTAGAAACTTTCGGCATAGGTCATTCCGGTGAATCCGTTGGCTTTTCTTGATGCATAGGATTTGACGTACAGGTCGAAATCGTAGAGGGACATTCCGGCATATGCGGTCGCGGCGGCCCGTGCGTGAATCATATCGAAGTGCTCCGGCAGCGGTTTCCCGTCCCGCACGAAGTCCCTGATATCCTGTGCGGCTTCCTTGACTTCAGCCGGAGCGATGTCTTTGTAAGTGGGGTCATCCAATCCTCTGTATTCCAGCAGGTTGTATTCAAAATAAGTGGGGTACAGTTCACCGATGAACGTGCCGTCCATATCAAAGGTGGCAATCCGCTCCTCCGGTTTGATATAGTTCTTTGAACAAGGATTCGTGACGTCCTTTACATAGGCTTTCAGGGCGGTAAGGGATTCACACTCATTCCACAGGGAGAAGTAATCAGGTGCCACCGGCCTTTCGGGAACGGTGGCGGTGCATCCCGCCAGGAGGCAGGAAAACGCGACGGCGAAAAGGAGAATGTGTTTTTTCATAGGACGCAAATTTACGGGTAATTTTTTAATGTTCCCAAATTTTTGGCAAATTCCCGGTTAATTGCTAAATTTGGGGATTATGCGAAAACTGATAACCCTCTTCTCCCTTCTGTTGGCCGTATCCGCGCTACGTGCGCAGGAGGTCCGTCCCGCGCCGGTGAACATTCCGGGGCATCGCGTCTCCATCCTTGACTTCGGCGGCGTGCCGGACGGGGTGGAACTCAATACCAAGGCTTTTGCCCGTGCCTTTGAGGCGCTTTCGCAGCAGGGAGGCGGGCATCTGGTCGTCCCTGCGGGGATTTTCCTCACCGGTCCGATACAACTCCCCGGCAGCACCGACCTGCATCTGGAGCGCGGGGCCGTCCTGCTTTTCTCCCCGGACAAGAAGGATTTCTTCGACGGAAAAAAGGTCCCGCCCTGCATCAGCGCGTCCAAACAGCACGATGTGAGCATCAGCGGCGAAGGCATCATCGACGGGAACGGTGAGTGGTGGCGGCCGGTCAAGCGAAACAAGGTCAGCGATACCGAGTGGAAGGCCTTCAAGCGGATGGGCGGTACCCTCAGCCCTGACGAGAGTCTCTGGTATCCCTTCGGCCTCAAGCATTACGAAGACATCGCCCCGACTTATACCGCGCAGGAAAAACTGCGTACGCACCTCATCCGCTTCAGCGACTGCCAACGTGTGAGCGTGAGCGGCGTCGTCATCCAGAATGCGCCGAAATTCCATCTCGTTCCCCAGCGCTGCAGCGACGTTACGATTGAGAATGTCTTTGTCCGCTGCCCCTGGAATGCCCAGAACGGCGATGGCATCGACATTATGCAGTGCGTCCGCGTACGCATCAGCGGCTGCACCGTGGATGTAGGCGATGACGGCATCTGCCTGAAGGGCGGTGTCGGCCAGAAAGGCCTGGAGGACGGCCCCTGCAAAGATATCCTCATCGAAAACAATACGGTGTTCCACGCGCACGGCGGTTTTGTGATCGGCTCCGAATTCTCCGGCGGGATGCAGAACATCATCGTCCGCAACAATGTTTTCTGCGGCACCGATACCGGCCTGCGCTTCAAGAGCTCTCCGGAGCGCGGCGGCCTTACGCAGCAGATCCGCATCAGCGATATCTCAATGACGGACATCAAGGATGAAGCGATTGTCTTCCAGACCGATTACGCCGACCGTCCCGCGGGCGCCAAGGAAAAGAAGGCTTCGACGAAAAACGTCTTCGTGCCCGAATTTACCGATATCGCCATTTCCGGCGTCGTCTGCCGCGGCTGTCATACCGCCATCCGTGCCAAAGGCACGCTGGAAACCGTCCACGGCATCTCCGTCTCCGACTGCGTATTCTTCTACACGGACAAAGCGACGGACATCGACGTCCCGGAGATGATCAAAACGAAAAATGTAAGACTCATCAGTTATTAAAATTCAAACGATATGGCAACTCCTACTCCTCACATCGGGGCCAAGCACGGCGAAATCGCCGAGACCGTCATTATGGCGGGCGACCCGCTCCGCGCCAAATTCATGGCCGAAACCTTTATCGAGAGCCCGCAACTCGTTACCGACGTGCGCGGGATGCTGGGTTTCACGGGAACCTATGACGGAAAGCCCGTCACCATTATGGGGCACGGAATGGGCATCCCTTCGATCGGCATCTATACCTACGAACTATACAATTTCTACGGCGTCAAGACGATCCTGCGCGTTGGCTCCGCCGGATCGATGCATCCGGACCTGCACGTGGGAGACCAGGTGCTGGCGATGGGCGCCTGCACGGATTCCAATTACGGTGCCCAGTACGAACTGCCCGGCACCTTTGCGCCGATCGCCGATTTCGGCCTGCTGCGCCGCGCCGCCGAATATTGTGATTCGCACGATTTCCATTACAAGGTAGGCAATGTCCTTTCTTCCGATGTCTTCTATTCCGATAATCCCCACAACGACCGCTGGATGAAAATGAAGGTCCTTGCGGTAGAGATGGAGGCGGCGGCGCTCTATATGAACGCGGCGCGCGCCGGAAGGCGGGCCCTGGTCATCTGCACCATTTCCGACCACCTGCTCACGGGAGAAGTGACCACCGCTCAGGAGCGCGTGACGACCTTCACCAATATGATGGAGGTGGCCCTGTCCCTGATTGATTAAAAAATAATCCAATGGCGTTAGGGCACATTTGCCTTTCGGCTTTGAGCTTTCGCACCTCGGATGTCGGAACAAGTTCCACATCGCTCGGTTTGTCGCTCAATTCCCCGGATAGGGTTGCGTGGCAACAAGTGCCCGTTGTCATTGGATTATTTTTGTGTGGAGTGACAGGTCGGAAGAAACAATGAAAGGATTAAGGGACCGGATAGTATTTGTTTTCGCCGCGCTGCTTTTTGCAGGGACGGCGCTGCAGGCGCAGAACTTCACCCTGGAAGGAAGCGTTTTCTTCCGGGATTCGACACTCACTCCTGCCGCATATATCACGGTTTATTGCCCCTCGCTCGGGACGGGTACGCTGACGGACGAGCAGGGCGGCTTCTCCCTCCGGCTTCCGGTCAAAGGTTCGCATCGGGTGGAATTCTCCCGTATGGGCTATAAGACGGTGGAGTACGAAGCGGCTTACGATGGCAGCGGGGTACAGACGATACCTCCCGTCCAGATGGAACTGCAACCGATTTTCCTGGCATCGGCCTATGTGACTCCGGACGGAAAATCCCCGGCGGAATACATCCTTTCGCAGGTTTGGAAAACGGCCGCCGCCAACAGGAAAAGGCTCGGGGACTACGGCGCCTCGGTGAATTACAATCTGGCCACGCACCAGATGCCCCTGGTTTCGCAACTTGCCTCCGGTTTTTCACGCAGTATGATGAAGCCTGCCGTTTATATGACCGGCTATGGTCCGCTCATCAATTTCATCTTCAATAACGATGACGTGGCGGTAAAGGCCTCGCTCAAGCGCACCGTCATCGGCGGGAAGACCCAAGATACGGAAAAGCGCCTGATCAGCAGCAATATGGTCCTGCCGGACAATGTGCGCAAGAACGTACTTTCGCTTTTCAACCTGGTGGACCTGTACGGAATGCTTTACGGAGAAAAAAAGGAATGGGGAAAGAAATTCTCAGACAAGCATAAGTTCACCCTGACGGGTACCTATGAATATAACGGACACCTGGTGGACGTGCTCTTCTGGAAACATCCGTACAGCGGCTTTACCGCGACGGTCCACGTCGTGGAGGATGTATGGGGTATCCTGCGCATAGAAGTGGGCCGGGGGAGAGAGGTTATGCGCTGCGAGGCCCGGGACATCGGCGGAGAAATCTATATGCCGGTCACGCTGGTCTTCAAGCCCAGCCTTTCGCTGATCAGGGAGGAGAATCTCCCCAAAGTGGTGGACGATCTGGAAGCGAGCAAGGATATCAGCAAGGGGACGGCGCGCCGGGCCAGGAAACTGATTGAAGAAAACAAGGGAAATCTCAACCCCTCCATTACCATCGGTTATAACGTAAAATACTTCAAACCGTGATTACCACCCAGAAACTCAAGTTGCCCTGCTATATGACGGACCTCCGTTCGCGGATGCGTGCGACGGCCTTTATGGACCTTGCCCAGCAGATTGGCGAGGATGATGCCGAGGCGGGCGGCTTTGGCTTTTCCTTCCTGCGGGCGCGCGGCCTGGCCTGGGTGCTGGCCCGTCAGCGCGTCGAGTTCTACAGCCTGCCGCAATTCAAGGATGAGTTGGAACTGCAGACCTGGCACCGGGGAGTGAACGGTCCGTTCTATGTCCGTGACTACAAGTTGCTTGGGGCGGACGGGAAGGTGGCGGTAGCCTCCTCGAGTTCCTGGGTGCTGATGGACCTGGCCTCCCGGACGATGGTGATGCCCGGCAAGGTGGACCTCCCGGCCCTGGCGGATGCGGCGCCGGGGATGCAGGCCATCGAGGGCTATGCTTCCAAGGTGATGCCGCCGCGCGACCTGCCGCCGGTCAAGGTGGGGGAGAGGGCGGTAGTGTTCTCCGATATCGATTACAACCGTCACGTCAACAATGTCCGCTACATCGGCTGGGCGGTCGACGTCCTCCCGATGGAACTGCTGGAGGAGAAGCCCCTGCGCGGTCTGACCATCAATTTCAACCACGAGGTACATCCGGGAGAGACGGTGTCGCTCTATTTACAAGAAAACCCCTCCGGCGAATACTTCGTGGAGGGGCGTGTAGAAGACCGTCAGGCCTTTATTGTTCGTCTTGAAGTTTGAGGTGCTGCACATAGATGGCCTTCATCTTGGCGGCACGGCGCTTTACTGAGGGCTTCTCGAAGTTCTTGCGCGCACGCATTTCCCGAACAGCTCCCGTCTTTTCGAACTTCCGCTTAAACTTTTTTAAAGCGCGTTCGATGTTATCGCCTTCCTTTACCGGTACAATGATCATTCCTTAAATCACCCCCTTTTTCTTTAGCGGGTGCAAAGGTAGGCAAATTTTTCTATTTTGCAAACTCAGAGGTAATTTGCGATGAAAGTCTGCATCCCCTGGGTGGCGGTCTCCCGGATATGCACGATGCGCCGGTCCCGTACGGAAACGCTGGCCGGGTCGATCAGGTAGATGGGGCAGTCCGTACGGGCGAAGGTGTAGAGGCTGGCGGCGGGATAGACCTGCATCGAGGTGCCGACGATCAGCAGGATATCCGCCTGGGCGACGACATTCGCCGCTTCCTCGATCTTGGGCACCTGCTCTCCGAAAAAGACGATGTGCGGCCGCAACTGCACCCCTTTGGGCGATTTGTCCCCGAGCGACACCTTCCCGTAGCCCACGTCGACGACCTGTTTTTCGGAATAGCCGTCCTCCCAGGTATAACTGTCCTGCGGCCGGACTTTCGTGACCTCGCCGTGCAGGTGGATCACCCGCGTGCTGCCCGCCCTTTCGTGCAGATTGTCGACATTCTGGGTAATGACGCAGACGGTATAATCCTTCTCCAGTCCGGCGATGGCCCGGTGCGCGGCATTCGGTTCGCAATCCTTCAGTTTCTCCCGCTGCATGTTGTAGAAATTCAGCACGAGGGCGGGATTGCGCCGCCAACCCTCGGCGGAAGCCACTTCCATCGGGTCATACTTGTCCCAGAGACCGCCGTTGTCGCGGTAGGTCCCGAGTCCGCTTTCGGCGCTGACGCCCGCGCCGGTAAGCACTACGATTCGCTTTTTCATAATTCCTTGCGTTCCAGTCTGAAATAGTCCCGCCGCGCCCAGAACGCGAAGAGCGGATCCAGGATTTCGGCCTTGTCGCTATCGTTGAAACTGATGATTTCCTTTTTGCAGAGGGCGTCCTTGACCCGGCAGACGTTGGCGGAGGAGTTCAGTCCGTACCTGCGGATGACGCCCGCGCTGCTGAACTGGTCCTGTCCTTCCAGCAGGGCGCGCAGGAAGTTCAGCTGAAAGCCCGTAAGGTCGGCCATCATCGCCCGGAAATGCGGGGCGTGGAGGGCGACGAGGTCATCCAGTGCCGCATTCATTGCCGGAGCCATCAGATATCCGCGGTTGGCCGAATCGCAAATGGCGCAGTACTGGGTCAGGTAGCCCGGATGGCAGCCCAGCAGGCGGCAGGCAGCTATCAGCAGGTTGCGGTCGGGCACCTTGCCTCCGGTCAGGAATCCCCGGTTCATATAATCGACCAGTTCTTTCTCGTCGATGGGAGGGAAAGGCAGCACGACGGCCTTGCGGTGGAAGAAATGCTTCTTGAACAGGAGATGCTTCATCGCGTTCACGGCGCTGCCGCAGAGGATGAAACTGACGCCGCTGCCCTTCTCCTGCTCGAAGGCTTCCTCCAGCAGGGAGCAGATGCGCTCCGCTTCGCCGGTCAGCAGGACATTCTGGAATTCGTCGAGGACGACCACCATTTGCTGGTTACGCTCGCGTGACAAGGCATAGGGGAGGGCGATGACGGCGCGCAGGTCTTCTTCGCCCGCTTCCCAGTTCAGGGAAAGGATGTCCCCGCCCGTCCCGAAATGCTCGGGGTCGAAGACCAGATGCGAGGATGGCAGGAAGCGGTCGGCGGCAGCGGCGAATTCCGTCTGGGTGGACCCGGTGGCGGCGAGTACGGCCGATCCGAGCCGCAGGGCGAATTCCCCCGCGCTGCGCACGTCCAGCAGGGAACAGCGGACGCTGACGGTCCGTTGCGCTCCGGCACGCAGGCTGAGCAGGACCTGCTCGATGAGCGAAGTCTTGCCCGTCCCCGGCGGCGCAAAGAGAACGGCATTCTCGCCTTGCGCGATAAGGTTCCCGAGGATGGCGGTTTCCTGCTTCCTGCCGGCAAAATATTTTCCCGTCGCCGGGCGGCTGTAGTTAAATTCCATCGTTACAAAAGTAAAAAATTTTGCAGAAAAAATAAATTGAACTAAATTTGCGGGCTTAAAAAATCGGATGACCGTCAAGCCATTGACAAAGTGTTGCCCCGGAGGCAACCGCTTGCGGCCGGAACTTTAAAAAGAATAAAGTTTTTATGTACGCAATCGTAGACATTGCTGGCCAGCAGTTCAAAGTGGAAGCTGGAAATGAAATCTTTGTCCCCAGGCTCCCTGAGGCCAAGGATGCCAATGTGGCGTTTGACAAAGTGCTGCTCGTCGAGGACGGCGGCGCCGTGAAGGTCGGTACGCCCTATGTGGAAGGTGCAGTGGTGAAAGCCACCGTTCTGGATGATTCCGTCAAGGCGGACAAGGTGTTGGTGTTCAAGAAGATCCGTCGCAAGGGCTTCCAGAAACTCAACGGCCATCGCCAGAAGCTCACCAAGGTTAAGATCAACGAAATCGCTTAAAGAAAGAAGACTATGGCACACAAGAAAGGTCAATCCAGTTCAAAGAACGGTCGTGAGTCACAAAGCAAGCGCTTGGGTCTTAAGAAATTCGGCGGCGAAGTCGTAAAGGCCGGAAACATCATCGTGCGTCAGCGGGGAACCGTCCACAATCCTGCCAACGGAGTGGGAATGGGCAAGGACCACACCCTGTACGCCTTGATTGACGGTACCGTAAAGTTTACCCGGAAGAGGGACGACAAGTCCTATGTTTCCGTCATTCCGTTCGAAAGCTAATTCGAAGGGAGTCCCGTTTTGAGAAAGACTTGCGCTTCGAAGGGAGTGTAGGTCTTTTTTGGTTGAAATCAATGGAGAAAGCATCATGCTTACACTGAAAATGCTCCGCGAGGATACGCGGAAAGTCATCGAAAAACTGCAAATCAAGAACTTTGATGCGACGCCCATCGTGGAGAAAGTCCTCGAACTCGACGCGTTGCGCCGCTCGGCCCAGACCGAAAGCGATGCCCTGCTCTCTGAGCAGAAGCAGAAGGCCGCGGCCATCGGCGCGCTGATGAAGCAGGGGCTCAAGGACGAAGCGGAAAAGGCAAAGGCCGAAGTGGCGGCCCTGAAGGCCAGGAGCGCAGAACTCCTCGCCAAGGGCGAAGCGGCGGCCCGCGAACTGGAGCAGCAGCTTGTCCTGCTGCCCAACCTGCCCTGCGACCTCGTGGCTCCCGGCAAAGGCGCCGAGGACAATCAGGTCGTCAAGATGGGCGGTCCCGAGGTGCAGCTCCCCGAAGGGGCGCTCCCGCACTGGGAACTGGCGAAAAAGTACGGCATCATCGACTTTGACCTGGGTGTCAAGGTGACCGGCGCAGGCTTCCCCGTCTATCGCGACAAGGGAGCCAAACTCCAGCGCGCGCTCATCAACTTCTTCCTCGACTGCAACACCGCGGCCGGCTATATGGAAGTGGAGCCCCCGGTGATGGTGAATGCCGCCTCCGGCTTCGGCACCGGGCAGCTGCCCGACAAGGAGGGCCAGATGTATCACGCCACCGTCGATGATTTCTATATGGTGCCTACCGCCGAGGTACCCGTCACCAACCTTTTCCGTGACGAAATCCTGTCCGGCGACGCCCTCCCGCAGAAACTGACGGCCTATACCCCCTGCTTCCGCCGTGAAGCCGGTTCCTACGGCAAGGATGTGCGCGGCCTGAACCGCCTGCATCAGTTCGACAAGGTGGAGATCGTGCGCGTGGAAAAGCCGGAGAATAGTTATGCCGCCCTGGACGAAATGGTCGCCCACGTGGAAGGCATCGTGAACAAACTCGGGCTGCGCTACCGTATCCTGAGGCTCTGCGGCGGGGATATGTCCTTCACCTCGGCCATCACCTATGACTTCGAACTCTGGTCCGCCGCCCAGGGACGCTGGCTGGAAATCTCGTCCGTCTCCAACTTCGAGACCTACCAGGCCAACCGGCTGCACCTGCGCTACCGCGACGCGGACGGCAAGCCCCAGCTCTGCCACACGCTGAACGGCAGTTCGCTGGCCCTGCCCCGCGTCGTCGCCGCCCTGCTGGAAGACAACCAGACCCCGGACGGCATCGTCATCCCGGAGGTCCTGCGGCCCTACACCGGCTTTGACATCATTGATTAAAGACTGTACCATATTAGGCATCGACCCCGGAACCAACCTGCTTGGTTTCGGGATCGTGCGTGTTGTAAAGGGGCGTCCGGAATTCGTGGACATGGGCGTCCTGGACCTGCGTCGCCAGAAAGATGCCTATACCAAACTCAACTGCATCTATCAGAAGGTGGATGCGCTCTGTGCCCTGCACCATCCCGAGGAACTGGCCATCGAATCCCCGTTCTACGGAAAAAATGCCCAGGTCATCCTGAAACTGGGCCGGGCGCAGGGGGCCGTGATGTGCGCGGCGCTCGCGCACGGGGCCGCCGTGACCGAGTATGCGCCCCGCCGGGCGAAAGAGGTCATCTGCGGGAACGGCGCCGCTTCCAAGGAGCAGGTAAGTCTTATGGTACAGAATACTTTAGGCATAAATTTTGAAGCAAAATACCTCGACGCGACCGATGCCCTGGCTATCGCGATGTGTCACTTTTATCAACTGGGAAGTCCGCTGGCCTCAAAGGGCGGTGGTAGTTCCTGGGAGAAGTTTATTAAGGATAATCCAGACAGACTCAAATGAAACAACTGCTCCGCCGGCTGCTCCCGTGCTTTTGCGCCCTTTTTCTGGGCATCCCCGTTTTCGCCCAGCCCGTAACCGTAAAAGCCGTCCTGAAGGATGCTGCCAGCGGTGATCCGGTCAGTTTCGCCACCGTTTCCCTCACCCGTGAAGGAGCCTCCAAGGCGGATAAGTATTCCCTTTCTTCCGACGCCGGCGTCGTGAGCATCAGCGGCGTCCGCCCCGGGAAATATGCCTTCAAGGCGGAACTGATGGGTTATAAGACGATTACGAAGAACATCTCTCCCGCCTCCGGTGACCTGGATCTGGGAACCCTGAAGATGGAGCCCGAGACGGAAATCCTCGATGCCGCGACAGTGACTGCCATCGGCAATCCCATCGTGGTCAAGAAGGACACGGTCGAATACAATGCCAACGCCTACAAGACCACCGATAACGATGTGCTGGAAGACCTGTTGAAGAAACTGCCCGGCGTGGAGGTGGCCGAAAACGGCTCCATCACCTGGAACGGCGAGACCATCAAGAAAATCACCATCGACGGCAAGACCTTCTTCCTCGACGATCCGCAGCTGGCCTCAAAGAACATCCCGGCCAAGGCCATCAATAAACTGAAGGTCATCGAGAAGAAATCGGAGCAGGCCCAGTTCACCGGCATCGACGACGGGGAGGAGGAGATGGTCATCGACCTCAGTCTCAAGAAGGGGATGATGAAGGGCTTTTTCGGCAACCTCATGGCTGGAGCCGGACACGACATTCCTTCTCCGTCCAACAATATGAACGACTGGCGTTTCCAGGGTGCGGGTTTCCTCGGCCGCTTCAAGGACAAATCGCAGATCAGCGTCATCCTCAATGCCAACAACACCAATAACCGGGCCTTCAACGACCTGGCCGGCTCCATGATGCAGGGCATCCGCGGAGGCGGCGGCGGCATGGGCCGCGGCGAGGGCGGCTGGGGCCGGACCAACGGTATCACCACCTCCTACATGGCCGGCATCAACGGCGCCTGGGACCTGCTGGACAACGATATGCAGTTGGGTGGCAACTACCTCTACAACCGTACGGAGAACGACGTGCACGAGGCTTCCATCAAGACGACTTACCTCGAATCCGGCGATGTGCGCTACGATTCCGACGGGGACAACCGCACGGTCAGCGACGGCCACCGCTTCGGCGTGCGCCTCGAGCATAAATTCTCCGAGAACACCTCGATCATCTTCGAGCCGCAGGTGAATTTCGGTTACGGCAACTTCGCCCAGCACAGCGATGCGGACACCTATGTCGGGGAGAATAAATCCCACATCAACAACTCTTCCACCGTCAATACCGGCCGCAACCGCAATGTCTCCACGAGTGGCTGGTTCCTGCTCCGGCAGCGGCTGGGTGCGCCTGGGCGTACCCTCACCGCCATGGCCCGCTACAACTTCTCGGACAACCACCTCCTCGACGGGGTGAACTGGAGCGAGACCAAGACCTTCGGCGACGATGGTGCCACGGTGCTGCGTGACAGCATCGTAAACCAGCGCTTTACCAACAATGCGCAGAGCCTCAGCCTGACCGGCCGCCTTACCTACACCCAGCCCTTGGGCGGCAACTTCTACCTGGAAGCGAACTACGCTTACAACTGGGCGCAGTCCACCTCGGACAAGGAGACCTTCGATATCGTGCCGGGAGGCGAGACCAAGAACTACAACTACTCGAACAATATCGTCAACCGGAGCAGCAATCACGAAATCGGCGCGAACGCCATGTTCCAGACCGAAAAGTTCCGTGCCCAGCTGGGATTTGCCGCGCTGCCCACCACGACCTACAACAGCACCACCCGCTACAACAGCGAAACCGGAGCCTTCGAGCCTATGGTCTATGATCCCGGCACCAAGTGGTTCTATTCGCCCCAGGCGATGCTCTGGTGGGAGATGGGGGAAAACTCCAACGCCCGCCTCTTCTACCGCGGCCGCGCCGGGCAGCCCTCGACCGCACAGTTGATGCCTGTCCCGGACAATACCAATCCGCTGTCCGTCAGTTTCGGTAATCCTTCCCTGGATCCCTATTTCACCCATTCCATCAGGGGTGGCGTGCGTTACAACAACAAGAAGTCCTTCACCTCGTTTAATATGCGCATCAACGCCTCGGTGGTGCAGTCGCCCATCGTGAACGCCAGTTGGTACGACGAGGGCGGGGCGCAGTATTCGATGCCTTTCAACGGGCCGCTTTCCGCCAGCGCGGGTATCAACGGCTTCCTGAACCTGCCGATCGCCCGCTCCGGATTCACTATCGAGAACACGCTGCGTGCGAACTGGTCGATGAATACCTCCTATATCGGAGAGAACATCGATATGACCACCTATCGGAAGGAAGGGTATTACGCCTTCATGGAGCAGTTCCTGAAAGATTTTGCGGACCCGGCGTATTTCAAGGCCCACATCACCCGGAACGATATCCACAACCTGTCGGTATTCGAGCGCCTGACCGCCACCTGGCGCGGCAAGGCCCTGGAGGTCGCGGTCTCCGGCCGCACGCGGGTGAATCACTCCTGGTACACGGTTTCCCGTACCGGTTCCGAAGGAACGACCTGGAACAACCAGGTCCGGGCCACGGTCAACTGGACCTGGGACCTGGCCGGCATGGCCTTCAAGAGCCAGTTCAGTTATAACTGGTATAACGGCTATTCCACTGCCCAGAGTCCCGAGTACATCCTCGACGCGGAGATTCAGAAACTGCTTTTCAAAAAACGCTGTACCCTGGCCCTCAAGGGCTACGACATCCTCGGACAGGCCAAGAACCTGAACGTAACGGACAGCGCCAACTACCACACGGAATCCGTGAACAATACCCTCGGCCGTTATATCGTCCTTTCGCTTACCTGGCGCTTCGGCAGCTTCGGCGGCCAGCGCGGCAATATGATGGGCGGTCCGCGCGGCGGTCGCGGTCCGATGGGCGGCGGTTACGGCGGCGGTCGTCCTCCTCGTTTCTAGTTTTCAGTTTTTTTTGTAAATTTGTAGGCTAACTATGGTTTACGATTTACTGAAAGCTCTGCTGATTGGGATTTGTGCGTCTGCGCCGATAGGCCCTGTGGTCATCTATGTCATGCAAATCACCCTGACGAGAAACCTCCGTGCCGGTTTTGCTACCGGTATCGGGTCCGCCATCATCGATACCCTTTATGCTGCCGTGGCCCTTTTCGCGGTTTCCCTGGTACAGAATGTCATCCTGGCCCATCAGGCCTGGATCATGCTGCTGGGCGGCCTGCTGATCATCTATGTCGGTGCCGGCATGTATTTCAAGGACCCGATGCGCAATGCCGGGAAGCCCATATCGGCGAGCAGCTATTTCGGTTATGCCATTCAGTCGGCCGGTTGCGCGCTGGCCAATCCCGGGGCCCTGGCGTTCATGTTCGCCCTGGTCGCGATTTTCGCCGTGGATATGGAAGAAATGAAGGCTCCGGTCTGGGGGATGGTGCTGATGGTGTTCCTCGGCGCCCTTTCCTTCTGGTTCTGCTTTTCGTGGTTCATCAATCACCTGCGCAAGAAAATTGACAAAAGTCTCATTTATAAGTTGAGTAAGGTGACCGGAGTCCTCGTCATGGTTATCGGGGTCTTCCTTGTGGCGCGGGGCGTAATCCTTTTTCTGAGATGAACCGCTTTCTGGACAACTGGGTCGTCAAGACGCTGCTGAGCGGTGCGGCATTCGTGCTGGTCCTGCTGTTGGTCACCAGCCTGGCCCTCAATCTGCGTACCCGGCACAACCGGGAGATCGCCGTTCCCGATTTTACCAATATGACCTGGTTCGAGGCCCTGGGTGAAGCGTCGCTTTCCGGAGTCAGGGTCCAGGTCTCCGATTCCGTCTATGTCCGCAAGGCCAAGCCCGGCGTGGTCCTCAGCCAGAATCCCGCTCCGGGCGAGCACGTCAAGAAAGGCCGCCATATCTTCCTGACGGTCAATGCGCTTACGCCGATGAAGGTGACGATGCCCGATGTGCGGAAAATCACGCTGCGCCAGGCAAAATCCGAACTGGCGGCGGCAAACCTCAGCCTTGCGCGCATTCAGTATGTGGGCGATATCTCTTCGAACCGCGTGCTGGAGCAGCTTTACCGCGGTTATCCCGTGCGTCCCGGAACCCGTCTCAATGCCGGTTCGCCGATTACCCTCCGGGTGTCCACCAATGGCTCCGAACAGGCCTGGATGCCCGATGTCAAGGGAAGGAAATATCTCAATGCCGTCGATTTGGTGCAGGAGAACTACCTGAATCCCGTCCATCTGCGTTTCGATGCCTCGGTGCGCAACTATGCGGATTCGCTCAATTCGGTGGTATATGCCCAGGATCCCGGTCCTTCCGAGGGCCCTTTCACCCTGGGTACGGAAGTGACCCTCTACCTTTCTCCCGATGCCGGAAAACGGACTGGAAGATAGCGCGCTGGACTTGATGTTCGAGCATTTCCGCCTCGAGGTGGATCCCGGACAGGCCCCCCTGCGCCTGGACAAGTATATGGCGACGCATCTGGAGGACAGCTCCCGTCACCGTATCCAGCTCGCCATCAAGGAAGGCTATGTCTTTGTGGGGGACAAGACCGTCAAGGCCAATTTCATCGTCCGTCCCGGCGACGTGATCCGCTTCATGATGCCTTACCGGCGTCGCGGCGTGGAAATCCTTCCCCAGGACATTCCTCTGGATATCTGTTATGAGGATGACGACGTGCTGGTACTCAACAAGCCCGCCGGCATGGTGGTGCATCCCGGTCACGGACATTACGACGGTACGCTCGTGAACGCCCTTGCCTTCCATCTCGGGCTGGATCCCGGCCAGGAAGGCGACGAGCGGATGGGCATGCTGGTCCACCGCATCGACAAGGATACTTCCGGCCTGCTGGCCGTGGCCAAGAACGACGAGGCGCAGTTGCGGCTGGCGAAACAATTTTTCGACCACAGCATCGACCGCCGTTACCGGGCCATCGTCTGGGGGGATATCCGCGACGACGAGGGGACAATCGACGCCCCGCTGGCCCGCGACACGGCCGACCGCCTGCGCTTCAAGGTGCAGTCCGATCCCGACAAGGGGAAGCGCGCGGTGACGCATTACAAGGTGATCGAGCGTTTCGGCTTCGTCACCTTCATCGAATGCAAGCTGGAGACCGGCCGCACGCACCAGATCCGCGTGCATATGAGCAGCATCGGCCATCCCATTTTCGGCGATGAACGCTATGGCGGCAGGGAAATCCGCAAAGGCACCATCTACGCGAAATACCGGCAGTTCATCGCGAATTGCTTCGAACTCTGCCCGCGGCAGGCGCTCCATGCGCAGACCCTGGGTTTTGTGCATCCTTCGAGCGGAAAGTGGCTGCAGTTCAGCGCGCCGCTTCCTGCCGATATGACCGCCCTTCTGGATAAATGGCGCCGCTACAGCGCCCAAATGCCTGAAGAGATATGAGAAGGGTATCCACTCTGGGCATTTGGGCCCTTTCATTGCTGTCGGGGGTGCTGCTGTCGCTGCCTTGGCTGGTGCCGCACAGCGCTCCGGTGGCGCTTTTCGCCCTGGTGCCGCTGCTGCTCGCCGAACGGCTGGCCCGCCGCTCCGCTCTGCGCGGATTTTTCTTCTGCAATTACGCCTGCTTCATCGTTTGGAATGCGCTGACGACCTTCTGGGTGTGCAATGCGACGCTTGGCGGCGGCCTGTTCGCCATCTTCGCCAATGCCTTCAAGATGGCCCTTATCTTCGAACTTTTCCGCTTTGCGCGGAAACGGTGGACCGGTGCGCTGCCTTATCTGCTGCTGGCCTGCGTCTGGATGGCCTGGGAGCATCTTTACTTCGATGTGCAGATTTCCTGGCCCTGGCTGGTGATGGGCAATGCCCTTGCCGGCAGCACGGAACTCGCGCAGTGGTATGAATTTACCGGTACGATGGGCGGTTCGCTCTGGATCTGGGCGTCGAACCTTTTCCTTTTCGCCCTGGCCGTCCGCCTGCCGTCCCGCCTCCCGCTGCGTCCCCGGCTTGCACTCCACATCGCCGGATGGGCTGTTTTGCTGTTGCCGCCCGCCCTTTCGCTGGGGCTGTACGCAGGCTTCCGTGAAGTGGAGGAGGGGAGTGTCGGCGTGGTCATCGGCCAGCCGAATTTCGACCCCTATCATAAGTTCGAGAGCATGACCCAGGCCCAGCAGGACGAGGTGCTGCTGCGTCTGTTCGCGTCAGCGGAAGGCGCAGATTCTGCCCGCGCGACGCTGTTCCTGGCGCCGGAGACCTTTACCGGCTCCTATTTCCTGTCCGGATTTACCGAGCCCAATGCGACCTCCCAGCGCTTCGCCGCTTTTTTGGCGCAGCGTCCGCAGAGCGCCATCCTCTACGGCGCTTCCACCTATGATTTTACGCTCGCGCATCGGGCTCCATCGCCCTTCTCCCGGAAATTCTCGGGCGGCTGGCTGGATTCGCACAACAGCGCCCTGCTTCAGGACGCCTCCGGCAAGGTGCAGGTCTTCCATAAGTCCAAACTGGTCGTGGGGACGGAACTGATGCCCTTCCCGAAGATTTTTGCTCCGCTGGACGACCGCCTGGGCGGAGTGATGGGCCGCTGTGTCGGACAGCCGGAAGTGAGCCTGCTGCATTACGGCGACGTCCCCCTGGGCTGCGCCGTCTGCTATGAATCGATTTACCCCGAATACTGTACGCAGTATGTCCGGAAAGGGGCGCAGGCGATGACGGTGATCACCAATGACGCCTGGTGGGGGAATACGCCAGGATACCGGCAGCATTTCAATTATTCGCGCCTGCGGGCCATCGAATTGCGGCGGGATATCGCCCGCTGCGGCAATACCGGCATCAGTGCCTTCATCAACCAGCGGGGCGATGTGCTCACGCGCGGTCCCTGGTGGGAGGAAGCCGTGCTGGAAGGCCGCATCGCACTCAGCAGCCGCCAGACCGTGTTCGTCCGTTACGGCGACGTCATCGGCCGCGCCGCCTGCTTCGTGGCTTTTCTGCTGCTTCTGTTATTGGCTATTTCGTTACGTAATTTTCGGGATGTTTACCGGTGAGGTGCATCTCCTCGTAGATGGCCTGAATCCGCTTCATATCGGCGCGGGCATCCTCGGTTAATTCTACTTTCTGCCCTCTGCCGATGCGCTTGGTTCCCCAGTCGAAATAGCCCAGGTAGACGGGAACATTTGCCTTGGTGGCAATCATATGGAAACCGGTCTTCCAATTCTTGACAGGCTTGCGTGTGCCTTCCGGTGCGATGGCCAGATGGAAATGCTCTGATTTCTCCATCTCGTGAATCACGCTCATGACGAGTTTTGTCGCATTGGAACGGTCTACCGGGACACCTCCCATCGCCCGCAGCAACCAGCTGAGCGGCGGAATGAACATTTCCTTCTTCACGAGGCACTTGGCCTTGCCGCCGATGGAGACATAATATAAATAGGAAATGAAGAAGTCCCAGATGGAGGTGTGGGGGACACCCAACATAATGCATTTATTCTCTTCAGGAAGGGGATCTACCGCTGTCCAGCCCAACATTCTGAGCAACCAGCCACAAAATTTCCGATGCATAATCTTTCGTTCTCTTTTGAAAGAAAATTCACTGCAAAAATTGTACCCCGGCACAAGCCGAAAAATTTCAAAAAAATTCAAAAAAAATTTGTGGAATAAAAAAAAGTGTTTACCTTTGCAACCCCGTTCGAGAAACGGGCAAGCACAAGATCTTTGAAAGACTGATTGGAAAGTACAAGCAAGTACCGAGAAACAATAGTAAACGAGAGCGTTGATTCTTTTGGAATCAAGAAAGCGTCAGGTTCAAGCTGAGAATTTGAATATACAAAGAAGAGTTTGATCCTGGCTCAGGATGAACGCTAGCGGCAGGCTTAACACATGCAAGTCGAGGGGCAGCGGGGAGTAGCAATACTCTGCCGGCGACCGGC